>Ga0265318_10000014_pt1 | contig 208921 bp, 179 predicted proteins | sample 4821metaG_FD_192431 | JGI IMG/M metagenome (GOLD analysis project Ga0265318, IMG submission 192431) | Rhizosphere microbial communities from Carex aquatilis grown in University of Washington, Seatle, WA, United States - 4-8-21 metaG | ecosystem: Host-associated > Plants > Roots > Rhizosphere...
TGTGCAGGTACTCGGCCTTGAGGACGATGCGGTCCGAGAACGCGAACCGAAGCCCGCCGGTCCCCCGCCACGACTTGGTCAGGTAGGCGCGGTTCGCGCCGCCGGGGGCGTTGGGATCGCCCAGCCACACGAAGGCGTCGCGAAACTCTCCGCGGCCGATGACGCCGATCACCGGTGTCAGCATCCAGTCGAGCTCCAGATAGCCGCCCTTGTGCAGCTTCAACCCGTAGACATCGTCGATCGGGCTGCCCGGCGCGGCGCCCTTCAGCAACTGGGCCTTGACGTCGACGCGGCCGGCGTGGGCCTGCAGATCGACGCCGAAGAACCACATCGCGCCGGTGCTGGTGCGCGCGCGATCCTGACCCCCGTAAGATCCGGACACCCCCACCTCCGTCTCGAAGGGGAGCGGGGGACGCAGGGCCAGGCGGCCGCTGGCCGTCTTGCCGGCGTTGGTGTCGATCTCGTCGTAGAAGTGAAACTGCTCGGTGGTGTTGGAGCCGTTCGTCAGCGCGGCCGCGATGACGACCACGTCATCGGGCCCCAGCTTGCTGCGCAGCTTCATGCCCAGCGCGGTGCCGGTGGTGTAACGCGCGATGAGCGACGGCGTGATTCCGAAGCGCTGCACCGCCTTGCGATCGCGGTACTCGATGCCCAGGACGGAGTCCATCTTGCCGACGAAGAAGGAGGTCTTCTGCGATCGGGTCGGCATCCATTCGAGCTGCGCCAGATCGACGTCGATGAAGTCGCCGAGCGCGAAGTTCGACCCGCTACGAGGAACGAAGTTCACGCTCGCGGTCGCGAGGGCGTTGTCGCCGAGCGATGAGGTGAGCGTCAGGTTCACCTCGTTGGCGATGAAGCCGGGCGCGCCCCGGGAGTGGATGCTGTCGAAGCGGTCGACGCCCGCGGCGTCGCCGAGGTCGGCGGCCTCGCCTCGCGAGTTGACCGTGGGCGCCAGCAGATCGCCCAGGAACACCCACCCGTATTTCCCCTGGTATTCGGGGAAGTAGAGATTCCCTTGGTCCCGAATGATCCCCGAGCCGTCACCCTGGGGAACGAAGAAGCCCAGATCGATGTAACCCCCGACGGTGACCCGGGGCTGCCGGCCCACCGCCACCTGGCGCGTCTGCTCCAGCCGGACCTCGAGATCGTGGATACGATCTGACAGCGGCGTCGCGGCCTCCTCCAGCGACTCGTCCCCGACCACGTCATCCACCGCGTCCACGTCGGCGGGCGCCGACGGCGGCTCGGGCGCTGGCGCGCTCGGGCTCGCGGACGCCGCCGGGGGCTTGGTCCCGCCGTCGCCCTGCGCCAAGCGCTTTTGCGGCGCCGCCTGCGCCGCGGAAGCGGCGGCCAGCGAGAACGCCATCCCGATCGAGAGTCGCCTGAGAGCGTCGCATTTCATGGCAGCACCGGCGCGCTTCGGACGTCGGCGGGCAGCGCCTCTCCGGTCAGCGTCTTCATGAATTCCACGAGGTCGGACTTGTCCTCATCCGACAAGAACAGCTGTCGTATTTGAGGTGCGGCCACGCCGACGGCGTTGGCCGCGCCGCCGCCCCGATTGTAGTGGTCGATGACTTCCTCCAGCGTGGCGAAGACGCCGTCGTGCATGTACGGCGCGGTCAGGGCGACGTCGCGCAGGCTCGGCGTGCGCCACGCCCCGGGAGGGACCTGGTCCGCCGCGGACATGTCGTAGTAACGCTGGCGCGAGGTGTCCATGCTGTCGCTCCAGACGGAGTCGCGGCGGAAGGCGTTCTTCTGCAGCTTCGCCAGGCCGTCGCGCCCGCCCCAGGGCAGGCAGTTCTTCGCCGGCTTTGCGGCGATCGGATTGCCGGCCCCGTCCGTGCCAGTCGGGATCTCCACGCAGTCGCAGACGCCGCCGGACGGGCACTCGGCCTCGGTCGGGACCCCCGGCCCCGTCTGGGGCACGCCGATGTTGTGAAACTGGTTGTCGGAGAGCAGCGGCGTGTTGTGGCAGTCACTGCACGCCGCGCGGCCCACGAACAGCTGCGCCCCGCGCTGCGCGGCGACCGAGATCGTGTTGCTCTTCGGTCCCGCGGCGACGAACTTGTCGAACGCGGAGTTGCGGCTGATCATCTTTGCCTCGTAGGCGGCGATGGCCTTGCCGAAGTCGACGAACACGCGGTTCACCGTCGCTTGATCGCCCGGGTCCATGCAGTCCCACGCGTCGCCAAAGGGCTCGGTGGCGTCCCCCACCTGGCAACCAGGCTTGCTGCCGGGCTTGCCTTGCAGCGGGAAGCGCGGCCAGCAGCCCGGCGCTCCGCCGGCGGCGTCGTTCGCGACGCGGCACCCCTGATCGAGGGGGCAAGCTCCGTTCACGAGGACGCACTGGCCGGCACCCGCGCCGTCGGTCTGTAGCGTCATCGCCAGCGCGGCCGAAGTCCCCGTCATGGGCAGCGCATCCGTAAAGGCCGCCTGAAAATCCTTGCCGTAGAGATCGGAGATGACCCACGCGACATGGAGCCGGCTGCTGTTCATGGAGACGCCACCCTCCGTCGCGGCGAGCGCCTGCGCCCACAGCGAATCGACGCGGCCATCCCAGAACGACAGGTTGTAGAAGGCGGCGTTCAACGTGGGCTGGGCGTTGACGTCGAACCATCCGGCACCGATCGAGACGTTCCCGGGCGTCGACGTGTCGTCGATGCTCCCGTTGCCGAGGTCGTGGCACGTGGCGCACGAGACGGTCATCACCTGGCCCTTCGCCGCGCGCGCGTAGGGCACCGGACGGCGCAATTGATCGACGAGCGTGGCGGTTCCCGAGAATCGGCCGTCGAAGAACCACTTCTTGCCGAGCGTCTCGGCATCGGCGCGGCCGATGTAGTTGTTGGACGCGTCGGCGGGCGCCACCGCGGGGAGGCCCGCCAGCGCCGACACGCGGCCCCATGCTTCCCCGGACCATTCACATCCGGCGCTGCCGCAGATGGTGTCATCGACGAGGCGACCGCATCCGGCGGCACCGAGGAGCGCGAGGGCGAGCGCCGAAATCGCGAATTGCGCGGGCAGCTGACGTATATATGAAAATAAATAGTAATCTATATTACTTGATTTATTTTGATAAGTACCCGTTTTGATTGGTGGTTCACTCATTGAGCCAAGCCTCCTATCGGCGACCGGTTTCTCGAACTGAAGGGCGCTGAAAGCGTCGAAACGCACGCGCGCGCAGGTCAGTCGCGCGCTGCCATCTAACGAGCACGGCGCGGTCACGGCCGGTCGCATCCGCAGGGGGCACAGACCGGAGAGCGGTCTCCCGCCTCGATGGTCCGGAGTTGCCCCTCCCGCCACGCGAACAGCTCGTAGGCGGTGATCCGGCATCCGGTCTCGGAGGCGAAGCTGGACCGCTCCAGCTCGATGCCCCACTTTCCCAGGCCGATCCGCACGAACGCCAGCGACTGCTCGACGTCTCGATCACCGGTGATCTCGGCGGCGAGTGGCGCGAGCGCGTGCCAGTCGGTGCCGCCTTGCTTCGACACGAGCAACGTGTACACGGTCAAGCCTGCGTCGAGCTCGCTGGCCGTCGCCTCTGGGTCGTCGAAGCTGATGCGCGCGAGCGCGTCGCGCGCGCCGTCGCCGTCCACGTCGGGACCGCAGACGATGCGCACGTCGCGGGGTGGCACCGCGGACGGCGGCCCGATCTCGGGCCACGTCAGCGCCCTCGCCAACCTGGCGAGATGGTCCGCCTGGCTGAAGTCGACCAAGCTGCCATCGTCAAGCGCTTCGTCGCAATGGAAGCGCACGGCGGCTCGCTTGCGTGGCAGCTTCCCGATCAGGGGATGGCCACGACGACCCGCGATTGCTGGCTTCTCGCCGCTCGTCCTTTGGCCCGTCCGCTCCGCGGCCGTCGTGGCGAAGGAAACGGCCGAACCGGGGGCTCCTGCCAAGGCGAGGAAGCTCAGACAGATCAAGGGCGCGCAGCTCCTCGCGATAGTCACACGCGTCGCGACGAGAGCCCCCATCTCGTGAGCATAGTTCTACAAGCGGGTGACTGGAAGTTTCCGTCAGCGGGGTGTGGGAGGGGGGCCGACCGTGTGCACGTCTTCGTACGTCTCCGCATCGGCATTACGACCCATTTTCGGGTGTGAGGCGAACTTTCTCACCGTGAAGCGTTATCGAAAGCCGTGCCTCCGTCGATACCCCTGGAGCTGCCGCCAAGCGCATGAGTCTTGTCGGTCAGCGCTCGCCCCGTTCGGGGTTGTTTAGGTGCGGACGGACGTCGTTCTCATCGCGCTCGCCTGGGGAGGGTCGTGTTGGCTCCATCGCACGCGAAAGCAGTGGCCTCCTGGGTGCGGCTCGCCCTGGCGACCGTCGTCCTCGGCGCCGCGTGCCAGCCGGCGGGTGAGCCCGCGAGCGAACGCAGCGGGTTGGTCGCCCCGGTCGGCGCCCCCCCAGCTCCCGCGCCCCCGATTCCTGGCGCCCTCCTCGACCAGATCCATACGACCAACCGCGGACTCCTTCGCGGACAAAAGCCGGACGGGCTGCCCGCCACCGAGGGCGCCGACGCCGATCCGCTCATCGCCGAGGCGCGCCGCTACTACGACACGATTCGTATCCCGGAGCTGGCGGCGCGCAAATCCGGCGTCGCCGACCCCGTCGCTCCCGCGACGTTCGAAGACTGGAAGCAGGCGCTGGGCTTCGAGCCCCAGCGCCCGGACGAGGATCGCGCCGCTTACCGCAGACGGACGGGGGTCGTCGTCTACTACAACCGCAACGAGCTGGGCCTCGGGCGCGAGCTCGGCTGCGTTCGCTTCACGGAGGCCGAGCGTCGCGGCGGCAAGGCGTCCCACGGGATCGCGTGCTTCGTCACCAACTACGGACGCGGCTTCGGGGAAGGCAAACCGTCGCTCGACATGGCGGTTCGCGGGGACGAGCCCCGCAACACCGTCTGCATCATCTATCGTCCCTCTTTGGGAGCGGGCTACGAGATCCAGTTCTACGTCTTCGGCGCCAGCGGCAGACGGCAGGAGTGGGCTCAGCTCGACACGCTGGGCCCGCGCCCCCACCCGCTCGTCTGCATGAACTGTCACGGCGGCGACTACGACGCCGACCGCCACATGGCGGTCAACGCGCGCTTCCTGCCGCTCGACCCGAGCCTGGTGGACTTCGCCGTGGACGCGGGCCCCGAGCTCACCCGCGCAGGCCAGGAGGAGAGAATTCGCGCCGTGAACGCGCTCTCGGTCGAGACGCCGCTCACCCCCGCGCAGCAGGACATGCTGGCCGGCCTCTATGGCGGGCGCGTCCAGACGCCGGGCCAGACCACCACCGACCATTGGGTGCCCGAGGCGTGGCGAACGACGCCGGAGGATCATGACTTCTACGACGGGGTGGTGAAACCGTACTGCGCGACTTGCCATCTGGCCGCCCAGGCACGACCCGACGGAAGGACGCTGTGGTCGTACAAGGTCTTCCAGACGCCGGCATCGTTCAACGGCGCCTCGTTGGTCGACTACGTCTGCGGGGACTTCTCGATGCCGAACGCACAGGCCACGACGCGGGCCTTTTGGTTCACGCCCCGCCCGGTTCATGTGGCGGGGCGTGGCTTCCCCTCCGCGGCCGACGCCTTCCTGGCCCACGAGGGCGTGGATCGGGCCCACTGCCCCAACCTGCAGACGGTGTCGCAATGCAATCGCGGCAACGATCCCGATCGCCTGTGCGGTGACGGCGCCAACGGCATCACCTGCGATCGGCAGACGAACCGCTGCACGCCGCCGCGCGCCACGACGCTCTAGCGGCTTCGCGGCTCGCGGAAGGGGCTTCGCCCAGCAGAGCTGGGCTACGCTCGCCCGAGCAGCGGGAGGTGAAGCAACTCCGTGGGGATCTCGCAAGGGGCCTTCCGAGGCCGCTCGCCGTCGACGCTGCAGCACGGGCTAGTATTCTCCTGCGGGTGTGCTGCCGTCGCCTTCGGGTCCTGGTCGCTGCATCGTGCCTCGCCGCGCTCGGACCTGCGCTCGCGTGTCGCCGGCACCCGCCCGTGCCACCGCCGGGGGGCGGCGAGAGGTCCGAGACCGCTGGCGCGATGGCCGATGTCGTGGATCCCTGGTCGTGGCCGCGCGCGGCGGGCGCGACCGACCGAGAGCGCGCCCTCGAAGACATTGGTCCCTACGAGCCGCTCGCTCCAGAGCGCCCAGGCTCGCCGTTGTGCAACCCCAACGCACGTTACTGGACGCGGCTGGTCGGCATCGCGTGGGATCGGGACATCGACCTCGACTTCGACGACGCGCCCGTGGATCTCGACGGTGACGGCCGCCCCGACACGCGTGTGACCCGCCACGTTCACGCCCGAGGCGGCGCGCTGGCGAATCCAGCCCTGTTTGGGCTGACGCCCACACCCGACGATCCGCGCGGGCGTGTCGGTCGCATCTCGGTCTCGACGGGGATCCTCGGGTTGCGGGAGGCGCTGACGCCGGACGGCCGCCCGAGCGGCGAGATCGGAATGACCTGCTTCCTGTGTCACGGCGGCGTGCAGCCCGCTCGCGGTCGGATCGTCCTCGGCATGGCCGCGACTGCCTTCGACTACGGCCTCCTGCTGGCGACGGCGGCTGCCCTCGATGGCGGTGGAGCCGCGGCGTCGTATCGACGAGAGAACGGATTCCCCGACGGCGACACGGTGCGCGCGCGCCTGTTGCTGGCGGGGCCCGGGCGCCAAGATTTGACCGGCGAGTTCGGGCTGGACGTCACGGTTCCCGGCCTTCATTCGGCCCGCTATCCGGGGACGAGGCGCGTCCGCCAGGGAACAAAGGGCATCGTGAATCCGATCAGCGTGCCGCCGGTGCTGGGTTGGGCCGGCGTCAATCTTCAGAACTGGTCCGGCAGCGAGGTGGCGACCGGCCGCTGGTTACAGCGACTGCTGGTGCTTGGTGGCGGCGAACCCGGGGCGGGCGTCGTCGAGCGTCTCGGCCTGCCGCCGCTGCGTGGGTCCGATCCGCGCGACTGGACCGCGACCCGACGCGCGCTATTGCTCGATCTTCGCAACCTCGGGACCCTGGGCCTGCAGCAGGACTCGTTCCCCGGCCTGCTCTGGGCGGACGCGCTCCATGGCAACGCTCCGCTCGACCCCGCGGCGATCACCGCCATCCCGAGCATGTACGCCGCGGCGGCGCTTCGTCGCGTTCTCGCGCGCGAGACAGTCGTGGCGGCGCGCGCGCGCGCGGAGCTCCCCCGCGACGTCGCGGCGGAGACGGCGGTGGCGCGCGGCCGCGACATCTTCACGAACCGGCTGGTCGGCGCCATCGCGAACAAACAGATCCTGAAGGAAGCCCCCTCCCTTTACGGCCCCGCCAGGCTCGCCGGCCCGATCCTGGCCCCCATCGACGAGGCCCTGCCAGCGACGTTCTCCGTTCGCTGCGCCGATTGTCACAGCGCCACGCCCGGCGGCGAGCGGGTGGCCCTCGCCGCCACCGCGCCGCCGCTCGGCCGGTGCAGCCACTGCCACCACGCCCACGCCCCCTTCGACGAAGACGCGGCTGACGCCTCCCCGCCGCCTCCGCGCGCGCCCCTCCGGGCGCTGCGCGTCCCCCTCGGAGCGGCCGACGAGACAGCGTTCTGCCGTGGCTGTCACGACCGCCATCGCGGCTTCACGCCCATCGTGTTCTCCTCCAGCCTGCTGCTTCCCTTCGACGCCAACGGCAACGGGAAGGCGCAAGACGATGAGGTCGCCGACGAGCGGGCGGGCGGGATCGGCACCGAGGCGTTGCTGGCGTTCGATGTGCCGCGGCCGGAGCGTCCCGCGACCGGGTTCGCCCTCGACGTGACGGCCCTCGATTGCGTGCGTTCGGTCGGCCCCATCACCACGGCCCGGCTCGGTGCCGGCTGGGTTCGCGTCCCCCCGCTCGTGGGGGTGGGCGCCTCGGCGCCCTACCTGCACAACGGCTCGGTGCCCACGCTGCGCGCGCTGCTCGAGCCCGCGCGCCGCCGGCCGGTGACGTTCCCGCTCGGTGCGGCAGGGTTCGTCTTCGACACGCGCCTACCGGGAAACCGGAACATGGGGCACGAGTTCGGCACGGCGCTCACCGACCGTGAGAAGGACGATCTCGTGGCGTTCCTCGAGTCGCTCTAAGGACTGCTCTAGGTACAGCGCTCCGCAAGTTCGTGCCCCTCCCAAAAGCTCCTTGCGGGAGGGCCACGCCGAGCCACGCGCCCGCCGAGCGCAATCGCGCGGGCGTGAACCCGGAGCGAGCCGCGACGTTCGAGCCCGCGCGAAACTGGGGCAACCGTCCGAAAGAACCGGTTTCAGCGCACGTAACCAGCTGCCGCGCGGCTTCTAGGCCTGCGCTCGAATCGCTGCAACCGCCGCTTGGCGGCGCTCGGCGGGCGCGTGGCTCGGCGTGGCCCTCCCGCGGCGAACTCTTGGGTGGTCACTCACTTCCGGGGCGCTGCTCTAGGGACTAACGCTCGGCGCGATGCCCGTGCGCGCGCGCCTGCTACTTCGCGTAGTCGGTCGCGCGGGTCTCGCGGATGACGGCCACGCGCACCTGTCCGGGGTACGCGAGGTCCGCCTCGACCCGGCGGGCAATGTCCTTCGAGAGCAGCCGCGCCTGATCGTCGCTGACCCGCGAGTTCTCCACCATCACGCGCACTTCCTTGCCGGCTTGAATCGCGAAGGCGCGCTCCACGCCCGGGAAGCTGGTCGCGATCTTCTCGAGGTCGTGCAGGCGCTGCACGTAGCTCTCCAGCATCTCGCGCCGCGCCCCCGGCCGCTGCCCCGACAGCACGTTCGCGGCGTCCACCAGGTGCGCGATCACGTCCGTCGGGGGCACGTCGCCGTGGTGGGCCTCGATGGCGTGGACGACGCGCGGCGATTCGCCCAGCTTCTTCGCGGTCTGGGCGCCGATCACGGCGTGGGGACCCTCGGCCTCCTGATCGATGGCCTTGCCGATGTCGTGCAGCAACCCCGCCCTTCGGGCGACCTTCACCGGCAGACCCAGCTCGGCCGCCATCGCGCCGGCCAGGATCCCGACCTCAACCGAGTGTTGCAGCAGATTCTGCGCGTTGCTCGAGCGAAACTTCAACCTCCCGATCAGCCGCACCAGCTCGGGGGGGAGGCGGCCGATGCCGAGATCGAGCAGCGCCTTCTCGCCGGCGTCACGGCACTGCTGCTCCACCTCCTGCGTGGCCTTCTCCACCGACTCCTCGATCCGCGTCGGATGGATGCGGCCGTCGGCGATCAAGCGGGTCAGCGCCAGCCGCGCGATCTCCCGGCGCACCGGGTTGAAACACGAGATCACCACGGCCTCGGGCGTGTCGTCGATGATCAAGTCGATCCCGGTGGCCGCCTCGATCGCGCGGATATTTCGGCCTTCACGGCCAATGATGCGGCCCTTCATGTCGTCCGACGGCAATGGAACGGTGGCCACCGTCCGCTCGGCGACGTACTCGCCCGCGTAGCGCTGGATCGCCGCCGAGATGATGGTCTTCGACCGACTCTCGGCCTCGGCGCGGGCCTCGTCCTCGATGCGCTTCACCTCGGCGACGGCCGCCAGGCGCGCCTCGTCGCGGATCTCGTCGATGAGCGCGGCCCGCGCCTCGGCCTGGCTCAGGGCCGCGGTCTTTTCCAGGCGCGCCTTCGCCTCGGCGGCCAGGCCGGCCGCCGCCCGCGCGGAGGCCTCGGCGGCGGTCTCGCGCGCGGCGATCTGCTTTTCGCTGCGGGTGAACTCCTCGAGCTGCCGCTCCAGGTCCCGCTTCTTGCGATCGAGCTCCCGATCCCTCTCGCCGAGCTGGGCCGCCTGGCGCTCGAGGTCCTTCTGCCGGGCCTTCTGCTGCGCCTCGACCTCGGCGCGCGCCTTCTGCGCCAGCTCCCTGGCGTCGAGCGCCGCCTTGCGCTTCAGCGCCTCTGCCTCGGTCTTCGCCGCCTCTATCAACCGCTGCTTCTCGCCCTCCGATGGCTCCAGGGTCGGGGCCCGCAGCATCCGCCCCACGAACAGGGCCACCAGGAACACCGCCAGCAACAGAGGAACGACGATGGCGACGGAGATCATCGGGGCCCCTGCCCTTCCGGCGTCTCGCGGACGTCGGGGGGGCGGAGCACGCGGGCGTCCGTGACGACGCAGTCGACACCCTGGTCATGCGCGTCCACGGGACAGCGCTCGACCACCTGGAAGTCGTAAGCCAGGCCGATCACCCGCGGGCGCTGTCCGCGCGCTTGCCCCAGCCATTCGTCGTAGTACCCGCCCCCGAAGCCCACGCGCCGCCCGGAGGGATCGAACGCCAGCCCAGGGACCAACATCACGTCGATCTCGGCCGCCTCCACCTCGGGCAGATCATTCGCCGGCTCCGGAATGCCAAACCGGCCCGCCGTGAGCTCGGAGTTGGTCGCGAGATGAAATCGGAGGCGCGGCTGGCGATCGTCTGCCACCCGAGGAAGGGCTAGCCGCACCCCGCGGCGGCGCGCCTCCCGGATGGCATCCGCCGGGTCGATCTCGGCGCGCACGGCGATGAAGCCGGCCAAGCATCCGCGCCGTGCCGCCACCTCCCGCAGCTCGCGCAGGTCGAAGAGCCGTTCGCCGAGATCGCGCGCCGCCCGCCGTCGCTCCTCGGGCGCGAGCCGCGTTCGTCGTTCATCCATGGCTCGCCGGAGCGAACGTTTTTCATTCAAAGAAGTTGCTGATTCGGCCGAAGCCATTGGCCCTCACCGCGCCACGGGCGCTGGGTGCGGGATGGCACTGCCACCGCCGGGACGACGTCGAAATCTCTGGTTCTTGCGTAGTTACGAAGACGTTCGCCATCGGCGAAGCGGTGTTCCCACAATCGTGTGAATTGAAGTTGAAAAGAAACGAACCTGAAACCAGGTCGCTATACTCGCCCCACCTTCGCCAGGTAGTCAAGCAGCGACCGGGCCTTGTCTCCGACGCGTCTCTTCAGCTCCGCCGATTCCTCGCGCGTCTGGAACAGCTCTTCGGCCACTTGCAGCGCGGTCAGGATCGCGACGGCCTGCGTGTCGGGGTTGCGCGTCGCCTTCTGAATGTCACGAAACTTGCCGTCCACGTACCCGGCCAGCGACTTGACCAACCGATCGTCGTCGTCGGTCTTGAGGGTGTACCGCTGTCCCGCGACCTGAACCGTGACGGAACGTTTCACGAACGCCGACTCTATCATCACTTCGCCTGACGCGGCCACCGACCACCGACGCCGGGGAACGGGTTTCCCTGGACGATCGACCGCGAGTGTGCTGACCTTCAGCGGGTGAGCGATCAAGGTGGCCAGGGGGAGGCAGCGGGCTCGTTGCGGGTGCTCTTCGTCGACGACAACCTCGACATCGCGGAGCTGAGCGAACAGCTCCTGGCGGAATGGGGCCACCAGGTGAGGACCGCTGGCGACGGCCGCGAGGCGCTGGCGGCGCTCGACGGATTTGCGCCTGACGTCGTGTTCATCGACATCGGTCTCCCCGGCATGAGCGGCTACGAGGTTGCGCGCCAAATTCGCGCGCAGCTTCCGGGCTCGGTGAGGCTCGTGGCGGTGAGCGGCTACAGCCAAGAGGAGCACATGAAGCGCGCGAACGAAGTGGGGTTCGACAGCTACCTGGTCAAGCCGATTCTCGACGATCAGCTGGCCGCGGTGCTGTCGCGGTGCCGCCCCCACCTCTGACGTCGGCCCGATAAAGGATCAGCATCAACCGATCGGCCGGCGCCCACTCGCGCGCGAACCCCTCGGCGGAGTCGTCGCGCAGCCCGGCGCCCGGATCCCACGCCAGGACGTGCCGCGTCGACCGGTTCAGCCCGATCACCACCTCATAGTGCAGCAGCGCCTTGCCTCCGAACAGGGGCTTTGCCAGCCCGACGATCACCGGGTGGCCTTGCCCGAGCTGGGCCTCGATGTCGGCGAACGTCCCCTGGATGAGAAACGCCTGAAAACCACGCCGACGGGCGAGGTCCCTGAGATCCCCCGCGCGAATGCCCCCGTCCCGAGGCGGGGCCTCGAGGACGATCTGCCGCAGGCTGTCCGGCTGGCGCCAGTACGCGAAGGCCATCGCCAGCGCGGCGGCCCCGCAGTCGGACGCGCCTTGCTGAGGGATGAAGGGCACATCGTTCACCATCTGCCAGCCCCTCTCCGGCGCGATCTGCGACCACGACGTGTTGCGCGCGCTGCCTGCATAGCAGCCCGCGCCGCTGACGGCGGCAATGGTCGCGAGCGCGACGGCGCGGCACCGACGACGCCCCGCCCGCATCAGAGCAGAATCAGCAGGAGCACGATGATCAGCACCAGCGCCGCGCCGCTGCCGATGTAGATGCTCACGGCGCCGCCCCTGAAGTTCTCCAGGTTCGGTGCTTGCTTTTCGCGAGCCGCCAGCTTCGTCGCTTCGGTGCCGGTCTGCGCGGGTTGACGAGCGAGCGAATCCGCGAGCGCGACCAGCTGAGCGCGAGGCGCGCCGAGGCCCTCTGGGACAGACGCAGGCGCCGGCGCCTGCATGGGCGACGTCGCCCCAGTGGGGTGCGCTTCCGCTAGCGCCGGGAACGTCCAAACCGCCAACAAAGTAATGACCACGATTCGCTTCAGGTTCGTCATGAGTGCCTCCCGCAGGGGGTCAATTCAATCCACGTGCCATCGGCGGGCACGAATGCGGCGGGCGGCCCCTGGTGGCCGTGCCGCGCGATTCGAAGCTCGCTACGTTACGGGGCCGTGCCCCGCGGGAACGCGCGGTAACCAGGCGGCCGGGCGCGCGCCGGTGGACCCGCGCCTACTCGTGCACCGCGCTCGAATGGCGTCAATGATCCGCCGACGAGCCCGTTGCCCGCGAGGCGGTGGCACGCGCCATGAAGCGGACGGCCGCATCGTGGGAGCTGGGGGGCGTTTGCGCGCGCTGGGATTCACAATCGTCTTGTGTGGCCTTGGCGCGTCCGGCCGGGCCGCGGAGGACGCGACGCCGCCCGCCGGGGCGAAGGGCGCCCCACCCCCCGTGCCGGCGGGACCGGCAGCCGAGGGACAGCCCAAGGCCGGCAAGCGGGAGCTGAACCTCGTCCCGCTCGTCGGGGGCGACAGCGACGTGGGCGTCGGGGTCGGAGAAATTGGAGATTGGGCGCGCTTGCAACCCGGCACTGGCCTCTTCCTCTGGCGGCTGGAGAGCGGGGCGTTCATCACCTTCAAGTGGCGCGAGCAGCACCTGATCATCCCGTTTCAGGATTACTTCCTGCTGCTGACGCGGCGAAACTGGGGCGCAGAGAAGCGGTGGACGCTCGACGTGCGGGTCGCGTTCACGGACGAGACGACCTTGAAGTTCTACGGGATCGGCAACGCGTCTCCGCCGCCCCCGGCGGCGCTCGACGTGAGCTTGACGGAGTACGTTGGGCCTCAAGTACGGCATCGGCGGCGGCATACGGCTGCAGCATGGCCAGACCTTCGTCGTGCGCGCCGATCTCGCCTGGTCGCCCGATGCGAGCCCGTGGGCGCCTACTTCGCCGCGGGCGAGATCTTCTGAGCGCCACCTGGGCGTTACGAAACGGGAACCCCATAAATCGATCCGTACGGTCAATCCGCGCCTTGCGCGGCGACGGGGCGTGAATAGATTGGGCGCGCGTTGAAGCTGACGGTTTCGGCTGCTGCGTGTATTGGCCGCTTCGGCCCGGGCGGATGCCGTGGGTGACCGGGATCCGGGCGCTTCCTGTCACCGCCGCAGCCGTTCAAGCGCCGCGCTGGCGGTGGCGGTCACCGTCTCTGTCGCCGTCATGGCTGCCGTGCTAGCGGCCAACCGCGCCGCAGTGTCGCTCCTCGGCGCGGGTGTGCTGGCGGCGGGATGGCTGAGCGGAATCGTGGGGCCGCGCGCGCGCGCGCACGCGCACGCGCCGAGCCTGCGGTCCACGGAGCTCGATGTGCGCCGTCATCTCGAGATACTGGCGGAGATCGGCACGGCCCTGTCCGGGGCGCTGACCCGCGAAGAGGTGGCGGCCGTAGTGGTCGGCCGCGGCGCCCGGGCGATGGCGGCCGATACCTGCACGCTCTACCTGGTCGATGAATGGGATGGCTCCCTCGAGCTGATCGGTGACGCGGGTGTGGCCCCGGAGGTCCTCTCGCGCATCCGTCGCATCACCGCAGCGGACAACAGTCCGTCGTTCGCCACCCTGGCGAGCGAACGCCCGCTGTGGGCGGAGAGCGAGGACGAATACCACGCCATCTATCCATCGCTCGCCTCGATCAACGCAAGCGGCCCCCGGGCCCGTGCCTTCTGGAGCGTTCCCCTCATCGTCGAGGGTCGTCCGTTCGGGCTGCTGGGCATGGGGTTCTACCAGCCGCGGCGGTTCCCGCCCGACGAGCGTTCGTTCATCGTGACGTTCACGGGATACTGCGCCCAGGCTGTTCGCCGGGCGCAACGACTGGAGGCCGAGCAGCGGAGCCGGCGGGCCGCCGAGCACGCGGAGGCGTCGCTCGTGACCACGTTGCGCAGCATCGGTGACGCCGTCATCACCACGGATAACGCGGGACGGGTCACCTTCATGAATCCCGTCGCCGAGCGATTGACGGGCTGGCAAGAACCCGACGCCCGGGGCCGGCCGTTGCGCACCGTGTTCCGCATCGTCAACGAGGTTACCCGCCGCGAGGTGGAGAGCCCCGCCGACCAGGTGTTGAAGGAGGGCGGGATCGTCGGGTTGGCGAACCACACCGTGCTGCTCGGGCCTCGTCCCGGGCAAGAGACGCCCATCGACGACAGCGGCGCGCCAATTCGCGACGAATCCGGCGTTCATGGCGTCGTGCTCGTGTTTCGGGACGTCACCCAGAAGAAGAAAGAGGAGGCGCGACGCACCTTCCTGGCGGACGCGACCTCGACGCTCGCGTCGTCCCTCGATTATCAGGCGACGCTGGTCAGACTGGCGGAGTTGCTGGTCCCCCGCTTCGGCGACTGGTGCGCCATCGACATGGTCGACGGCCAGACCTCCACGCCACGGCGGCTCGTCGTGACGCACGCCGACCCCGCGAAGGTCCGGCTCGCCCACGAGATCGCCGAGCGGTACCCGGACTCGGCAGACGAGCCCACCGGGGTTCCGCACGTCCTGCGCACCGGACAATCGGAGCTGCACGCCCAGATCACCGAGGAGATGGTCATGGCCGCCGCGCGCGACGAGGAGCACCGTCGAATCCTCGCCGGGTTGATGCTGCGGTCGGCGATGATCGTCCCGCTGCAGGCCCGCGGCCAGACATTCGGCGCCATCTCGCTGGTCTACGCCGAATCCGGCAAGTCCTACACGCCAGACGATCTCGCGTTTCTCGAGGATCTGGCGCGACGAGCCAGCATCGCGATCGACAACGCACGATTATTCGACTCCGAGCGGCGCGCCCGCACAGCCGCCGACCTCGCGAACCGGACCAAGGACGAGTTCTTGGCGACCATCTCTCACGAGCTTCGCACGCCGCTGAACGCCATCCTCGGCTGGGCACGGTTGATGGCGACGACGCCCAACGACGAGTCCCGCCGGGCTCGCGCCATCGAGATCATCGACCGGAATGCCGTCGCCATGGCCCAGCTGATCGAGGACCTGCTGGACGTGTCCCGGATCATGAGCGGCAAGGTCCGCCTGGACGTGAGCACGGTGGACCTCGACCGCGTGATTCAAGCCGCGGTCGACTCGGTCCGGCTCGGGATCGAAGCGAAGGAGATTCGCCTGCAGGTCGCGATCGACTCCGCGGTGGAGTCCGTCCGCGGCGACGCGAACAGACTGCAGCAGATCCTGTGGAATCTGCTCAGCAACGCCGTGAAGTTCACCGGCAAGGGCGGCCGTATCGATGTCGTCGTCGTACACCGGACCAGGTTCGTCGAGATCACGGTGCGGGACACGGGCAAGGGAATCGGCGCGGACTTCCTCCCCTATGTCTTCGATCCGTTCAGGCAGGCCGACGGGACCATCACGCGCGCCCAAGGGGGCCTCGGCCTCGGCCTCGCCATCTGCCGTCACCTGGTCGAGCTTCACGGCGGCTGGATCGACGTCGCCAGCGCCGGCGAGACGTGCGGGGCAACGTTCACCGTCGCCATTCCCGCCGCGACCGCCAGCCAGGACCGCTCACGCCCGCGCACGGGAAGCGCAGGTCGCGAACCCACCCCACCCCCTCTCGAACGCCCGCCGCAGCTCCTCGGCCTCAAGGTCCTCGCCGTCGACGATGACACCGACGCCCGCCATCTGGTGCAAACGGTGCTCGAGGAATGCGGCTCCGCGGTGCGCGTCGCCTCCAACGTCGCGGACGCGATCCGCGCCATCGAGGAACAGGTGCCAGACGTCCTGCTGTCGGACATCGGCATGCCGGGCGAAGACGGGTACGCGCTGATTCGCAGGGTCAGATCGCTGCCCCCAGGCCGGGGCGGTAGCGTCCCGGCGGCGGCCCTCACGGCCTACACCCGCGCCGAGGATCGGGTCCAGGTCCTCGACGCCGGCTACACGATGCACGTCCCCAAACCCGTGGGCCCGGACGAGCTCATCTCGGTGGTGACGAACCTCGCCCGCTTGGCCCACCGGTAACAGTAGCTATACGGAAGTTCTGGTACGAGGAGGAAACGCGGGCGGACTCGACGACTGCTTCACCAAGGTCGTGCGGGTGTCCGCGGCGTCGTCCTCCTCCTTCACGAGCTCGGGTTCGACCACCGGGTACACCGTCGGCGCCGCCTTGGGCCCTCCTGCCGCGAGCCCCACGGCACCGATCAACACGTGGGCGGTCCCCAGGATGAACAAGCTCCACCCCCAGCCGAAGCGCATCGCGGCCGCTCGCGCCAATCCGGCGACCAGCAGGAGATAGCCGAACACGACGAATGGGCCGTAGATCGCGACGGAGCCCACGCGCGCCAGCCCTCGAACATCGTCGCCCATGAATTCGATCCTGATCAGGTTGATGGGCGTCGCCAGCAGACGTTGAATTCGCAACGTCGTCGACCTCGGCGAAACGAACGCCGCTTTCGTGCCCTGTTCCATCATGGATTCCTCCTCGGACCCGTTCGGCCCGGAGTCATCGAGCCGCCTCGCGGCCGGCTGTCGGGCTCGCGAACGCCGGAGACGCCGCCCGAACCCGCGCCACGAGGCGCGCCGCCTGGTCGGTGAAGCTCCGGTAAGCGCCCGCCACGCGCGGGCCATCGAGCCCGGTCTTCGAGCCCGATCCGAGGAGAATGGTGGCCACGCACACTGCCGCGAGCAGGACCATCGCCATTCGCCACGGCCGGCGGGAAGAATGCGACACCTCCACGTAGTCGAAGCCCGGGCAGGCATCGCTCGCTTCGAGGCGCCGGATTCTCCTCGGCAGGGGGGTGCACCGCCCATCGGCCGCCCCGACCCCCACGTCGGCCACCACGGCGTCTTCCAGCGCCCGCGCGAAATCGAGGATCGAGGGGTAGCGCCGCTCGCGGTCCTTGGCCATCGCGCGCCGGATGACGGCGTCGACACCCGCGCTCGACCAGGTCACGAATCCCCTCAGCGCTGGCGCCTCCTCGTGGACCACCTGGTACAGCACCGCCACGGGCGACGTGCCGCGAAACGGCTCGTGCCCCGTCAGCATGAAGTACGTCAGGGTCCCGAGCGCGAACTGGTCCGTGCGATGATCGATGTGCTCGTTGTATCCCTGCGCCTGCTCCGGCGCCATGAACTCGGGCGTCCCGATCAGCGTCGGCTCGACGGTGATATGGGGGATGTTTCGGGTCTTGGAGACGCCGAAGTCCACCACCTTGACGCAAACGCTGTCGTCCTCCATGGGGACCAGCATGACGTTCTCCGGCTTCAGATCGCGGTGAACGACGCCGTGCGCGTGCGCGGCGCCGAGCGCGCTCGCGATCTGGCTGACGATCTCGCTCACCCGGACTGGCGAGAGCCTGCGTCCGTTCGCCGTGACGTTTCGGAGGTCGCTGCCCTCGGCCAGCTCCATCGCCAGGTACGGCGTCCCGTCAGGCGTGAAGTTGAAGTCGAACACCTGCACGATGTGCGGGTGGTGCAGCCCCGCCATGATCTTGGCTTCGGTGCGGAAGCGGGTCAGCAGATCGCCCTCCGAAAGCAGGTCACGATGCAGGACCTTGATGGCGAACGCCCCCTCCAGCCGCTCGTGCGTGGCGCGGTAGACGTCGCCCATCCCCCCCGAGGCAATCACGCCTTCGATGCGGTAGGTGTCCTGTAACAGCGTCCCGGGCGCCAGCAGGGCGGCGGGCGCCTGCGCGCGCGGGGTTGGTAGGACTGGATGGCCCCGGGTGTAGCTCTCCGTCTTGGCGAGTGTCGTTCCCACGACCACCCCCACTCCAAGTCTCGTGCCAGCTGCGGGGCCGCATGGACGGGCCCACGCGCGCGCAGGACGTTACCAAACGACCACGAACACCGCCGACAGCCACGCCGCCGAAACCATCAGGCGTGGACCACCGGAGCAGCCGCCTACCCTTGTTCGCGGGTCCGCTCGTACGCCCGCAAGAGCTCCGCCATGCTCCATGCCTGGGCGACGCAGCCGCGCGGATGAAACGGCGCCTCGGCGTCGAAGACCTCCGCCACGTGGCCGATGCAAGCCGCGCCCAGGTGATCGAGCAGTCCCTGCAAGGACGCTCGGGCGCGCGCCTTTGCTTCCGGATGCAGCCGCAGCAGGGCATCGACGTAGGGACCGATCAGCCAGCTCCAGACAGTCCCCTGATGATAGGCCGCATCCCGGGTGCGTAGATCGCCGTGGTAGTTGCGCTGATAGTCGCGACTCCCTGGGGCCAGCGAACGCAACCCATATGGGGTCAACAAGGTCGCTTCGATCTTCTCGAGCACGGCCGGCCAGCGGGACTCGTCGAGGACAGGCAGGGGTAGGGACATCGCGAAGATCTGGTTCGGGCGAAGCGACTCGTCCGGGCCGCCCTCCGGACCGTCGACGACGTCATACAGATATCCCCCGCCCTCGAACCAAAATCGCCGGTTGAACGCGACGCGAACCTGGGCTGCCCGCTCCTCGAGCCGTGCGGCCTCGTCCGGCAGCTCGGCGTCCCGCATCCAGCGCGCCGTCAGCGCCAGGGCGTTGTACCAGAGCGCGTTGATCTCGACCGCCTTTCCGCGGCGAGGCGTGACCACCCAGTCACCGCACTTCGCGTCCATCCAGGTCAGCTGGTAACCCTCCTCGCCCTGGCTCAGCAGGCCATCGTGGGGATCCATTCGAATATGGAACCTCGTCCCCTCGATGTGGTGGCTGATGATCGACTGGAGCAGCGGCACCATCTCCCGCAGGAACTCCCCGTCGTTCGTGTAGGTCAGATATCGATCGAGGGCGTGGAAGAACCACAGGGTCGCGTCCGCCGTGTGGTAGAGGCCCTCGTGCGAGCCCTCGGGAAACATGTTGGGAATCAGCCCGGCGCGCGCGTAACGGGCGAACGTGCGCAGGATCCAGCGCGCCTCCCGGTGACGCCCGGTCACGAGGCACAGCCCTTCGAGCGAGATCATGGTGTCGCGACCCCAGTCCGTGAACCAGTAATATCCCGCGATGACGGTGCGCAGCTCTTCACCGGTGGCGCGCGCCCGCACGGCGTCGCGGGTCCGGCCCACCGGGGCGATGATGAACTGATCGGCGCCCAGGACCAGCTCGGCCGCGAGCTCGTCGTGGGCAGCCATCTTCACGAGGCGAACGAGCCGGCGCCGGCGCCGGGACTCACACAAGCCCAGCTCGTCCGGATCGAGGGCGGCCATCACGTCCCAGCTCTCCACGGACGCCATCAACGCCACCGCCCGTCCAGGCTGCAGGATGATGTCGAACCGTCCGCGCGACCACAGCGTCCCGTGGGATTCGTAGCCGCGGGCGGCCTCGACCGCGTAGTCGACGGGGTTGTTGGCGGCGGGCTCGAACACGAACCCGGTGTGGTCCCCATAGATGAACATGCGCAGGGGCGGGTACTCGCCGCCCGGAACGATCTCGAAGCGATCCTCCGACAAGGTAAGCGTGTAGACGGACGGGGCAGTGGATACGGGCGCATCGTGAGAGCGCACTTGCAAGGCGGGCCGCAGATGAATCTTCACCCCCTCGCCGTCGCCGATGAGGCGATAGCTGACGCACACCGTGTTCTGTCCGGAGGGCAGCATCAACCGCTTCTCGATGCGGATCCCTTGAACGTCGTACAGCCAGACCGGCAGGCCCTGCTCGATACGAAACTCGCTGAGCGCGTCACTGCCCACGCCGCCGAGCGGAACGGTGGTGTCCCCCCGCACCGAGATCCACTCGATCAGCTGATTGAACATCATCGTGCGTCCAATCGGATTCGGCAGCGCCGCCACGAGCAACCCGTGGTAACGACGGGTGTTCGTTCCCGCAAGCGTCCCGGATGCATAGCCACCGAGGCTGTTCGTCACCAGCCACTCCCGACGCAGCATCAACTCGGGCGCCGTTTCCCCCCGGCGATAGCCGATCCGGTTTGGCATCATGGCGCGGACTCGCTGCGCCCAACCTCGGGCTCAACCTCCGCTTCCGGAACGAACACTTCCGCCGCTTGCCCCGCGAAGAAGACCTGCTGCCCGACGAGTGGACCGCGAACCCCCTGGCCCCCGTAGACTGCCTCCTCGCTCGACCACCGCAGCGCCCACCGCGTGCCCCGGGGTGGCGCAAACAGCGGCTCGGAGAGCGACGGTCGCTCGTAGTCGGTCCCCAGGTTCAGAAGCAGCAAACGATCGTCCATCCCGCCCTCGCTCTCTCGTCCCTCGGCATCCGTGCCCGTGAACCTCAGCAGCAACCGCCGGTCGTCGATGACCGTCCCGTCGATCGAGACGCCGCGGTCCCCTTGCCGCGACAGCGTCGGATCGGCCCGCCGCAGGGCGATCAGATCCTGGTGAAGCCGCAGCGCCCGCGCATGATCCGGCCGCGCGAGCTCGTTCCAGTCCAGCCGACAGCTCTCGAAGACGCGGCGGCTTCCGGGATCGCAGCGCTCGTCTTCCGCCAAGGACGCACCGTAGCGCGGAAACTGGGACAAGAACTCGAGCCGCCCCTTCTTGACCAGGGCCGCCAGTTCCTGGGGATGATCCGCGAAGTAGGTGAAGAGCGCCGTCGATTGCCACTCTTGCCCCTGAAACAACATGGGAGTCCAGGGGCCGAGCAACAGCAACGCCGTGATCGCCCGGTAGGCTCCTGGCGAGCTGCGTGTCCACAACCGCTTGCCGAGCCCGTAGTTCGCGACCTGGTCGTGATTCTCCAGGAACGCCACGAACGCGCGCGGCGGAATGCCACGGGTGCTCTGCCCTCGTCGCTTGCGTTGCCACGCGTAGCGCTGTCCCTGGAACAAGAACCCGTGCTTCACGGCAGCCAGGAGCTCGCGCGTCGAGCCCTCGTAGTCGGAGTAGTACGCGTCGCGGTGCCCGGTCAGCGCGGCCACCGCGCTGTGGTGAAAGTCGTCGTTCCACAGCCCGTCGAACCCCATCCCACCCGCCTCGCGCGGTCGCAACAGCCGGGCCTCCTGAGGTTCGTTCTCCCCGATCACCACGACGTGGCGCGCCCCGGCCGCGCGCCGCGCCTCCGTCCCGATCTCCTCGAGGATGTGTCGGGGCGACCTATCGGTGATCGCCTGCGTGGCGTCGATGCGCAGCCCGTCCAGGTGGTACTCGTCGATCCAGTGGGCGACGTTCTCCCTGACCAGCTCGCGCATGGGTCGCGCGCCGGGACCGTCGTAGTTGAGCCCGCTGCCCCACTCGGTGGTCACCTCCGCGAGGTACGAAGCCGCGAACTTCGAGATGAAGTTGCCGTCCGGGCCGAAGTGGTTGTACACGACGTCCAGGATGACGCCGAGCCCCCGCCCGTGCGCGGCGTCGACGAAGCGGCGAAGATCCTCCGGGCGCCCATAACCATGGTAGGGCGCGAACAGGTTGACGCCGTCGTATCCCCAGCCGCGCGCGCCCGGAAACTCCGCGACCGGCAGCAACTCGATCAGCGTGACGCCCAGGTTCGACAGGTGCTCGAGGCGCTGCGCGGCGGCGGCCCAGGTCCCTTCGGGGGTGAAGGTCCCGACGTGCATCTCGTAGATGACCTGCCCCGCCGCCCGGGCGCCCGGGAATTCACCGTCCGTCCACGCGAAGGCGGGATCTATCACCTCCGAGGACCCGAACGGCCCTTCGGGCTGGAAGCGCGAGGCAGGGTCCGGGTACAGCCCGTCGTCGCCCGCGAGTCGAAATCGGTAGCGCGCCCCGGCGCCGATGCCGTCGACCACCCCGCCCCAGTATCCTGGCTCCGCGTCGCGGTTCAATGACCAGCGGCGCTCCGCCCCGGAGGCGTCGCTCGCGACCACCTCCACGCCTGGGTGATCAGGTGCGAAGACGCGAAACGAAACCCCCTCTCCTGGAAGAACCTCGGCGCCGATCTTCCTGCGCCGGCTCACGCGAGCTCCTCGATCAGCGCCACCGGCAGGCAGCGGAACAGGTCCGCGAGCGCGAAGCCCACCCCGCCGTTCACTCGCCCGAGGGGAATCTCTCGATCGGTCAGCGCCTCGCGGTAACGCGCGTTCGGCAGCGCCTCGCCGATCAGGACACCATCACCACCCCAGGCGCTTCCGAGAGCGCCGTCGACGCCATTCCGCACGAGGCCCGCGAAGAATCGCCCCGCGACGGCGAAGACGCGGGCCCCCATTTCGCCGCGGGAGAACGCGACCACATGGCGGCTGCGGTGGCCATGCGCCGCGCACCCCTCGTAGCGCGGGCCTTCGAACGCGGCGCGCCTCGATCTCCGCGTCGCCAGCGCTCGCGCGAGCACGAAGGTCTTGATGACGCCGGACTCCAGCTCGCTGAGGTACGTGGCGGCCGCGGCGGCGGCCGGCACCCGGGCCAGGTCTTCGCGGACGCGGGCCAGGGCCGCCGCGCAACGCCCGAAGTCCACCGGGCGGCGGTTGTCGGGATCGGCATAGGAGAGATCCCACGACTCGGTCCCCTGGTAGACATCGGGCACGCCCGGGCAGGCCACCTTCAGCACGACTTGTGTCAGCGAGGTCAGGAACCCCGCGCGCCTGATGGTGGCCACGGTGCCCTCGACGTCCGCCAGGAAGGCGCCGCTCCGCGTCTCGTCGAGGATGGCATCGAGGTATTCGTCCATCGCTTTCTCGTAGGGCTCGTTCGGGTTGATCCAGCTCGTATGGAGCTTCGCCTCGGCGTTTGCCTTGTGGATGTAGGCCTTGAAGCGGGCCGGGAACGCGGGCTCGGTGCGCCACTCCCCCGCCGGCCAGCCCGCCACGAGCGACTGGTAGATGAAGTAGTCCGTCGCCGGATCCGGCACCTCGGCGCTCCCGGCGTGCGCGCGGTGCGCGGCGTTCATCTCCCGCCACCTGACGACGGCGGCCCGCCACTCGTCGGGGATCTCCGACAGCGCGTGGAGGCGAGCGCGGGTGTCCTCGCCCCGCTTCGTGTCGTGCGTGGCGCTCGCCGACAGCCCGCGGGGACTCGCCTGGGCGCGCAGGCGGTTGATGACGTGAAGCTCATCGACGGAGGCGCCCAGCCGATCGGGATCGCCACCCACCTCGGCGAGGGACGCGAGGGGATAGAACCGGTAGAACGCCGTGTCCTCCACGCCCTTCGCGGTCACGGGGCCGGTCAGTTGCTGGAAGCGCAGCGTGAGCTCACGGCGCGCCTGCCGCTGCTCGGCGTCCACCCCTTCGGCGTCGCGCGACAGCAACACCTCCTCCAGAAAATCGAAGACGGACCTGTTGATGACGGGATTGCGCCGGGCCGCCTCGGCCGTTGCGAGGGCGATCACCCTGGCGTCCCGCTCGCTCGCGAACGCGGCCCCCCGCGTGATGTAGGTCCGGTAGGCGGGAAAGGCCGCGATGACCTCGCGCAGGGCGTCCCGCAGGCTCTCGAACGTGAAGTCCCGGCTGTACCGATGCTGCTCCGACACGGCGTCGAGGCGCTTGGCCAGGACCGTGAGCTCGGCGACCATGGCGGTGTCGAGGACCAGCCGCTTGCTCTCGTAGACGACGTCCCGAAACGAAAGGTCCCCGCCAGCCAGCTCCCGCCACAGCGCGCGCAGCCGCGAGCCACCGTCCTGGTCCACCAGCGCCGCCGACACCGCCGCCAGGTGCTCGTAGCCCGTCGTGCCGTCGGTCATCCACCCCTCCGGAAGGCTCTCGCCGGACGCGAGAATCTTCTCCACCACGAGATAGAAGGGCGGCCCGCCGACCCGCTCCCGCACGTGCGCCAGATAGCGCGCCGGCTCGAGCAACCCGTCCACGTGATCGATGCGAAATCCGCTGACCCAACCCTTCTCGACCCAGCGAAACGGCAGCTCGTGGACGGCGCGGAACACCTCATCGTCCTCGACCCGGATCGCAGCCAGATCGTTGACGTCGAAGAAGCGACGATAGTTGATCTCGTGGGCGGCGACCCGCCAGTGCGCCAGCCGGTAGTGCTGGTCCGACACCAAGGCCTCCAGGCGATCGAAGCTCTTGGGCTCGCCGACGACGCCGTTGACCGACGCCACCACGGCATCGAAGTCCGCGCGCACGACCGGGCTCTCGGTCAGGCTCTCGATCCGGCGCACGATCGCGTCGCGCTCGTGCCGCCGGGCACGGGCCCCGGTTCGCCCGGCCGGCCAGTTCGCGAGCGACCGCAGGATGCTCTCCAGCTCGACGGCGTCGGGATGGTCGTCGCCTGCCCGCGACCTGACCCGGTGCCAGACGGGCTCGAGCACGAGCCGCCACGACGGTGGCGCCAGCGGGAACCTGCGCTCGCCGTAGCCAAGGCTGAATGTCCCCCCATCGAACGCGACCTTCACCGCCCCGCGCTCCAGCTCGCGCCCGAACTGTTCGCCGAGCACGGGCAGCAGCACCTTGCCGGCCAGCTCGGCCTTCGGGGGGCCCCAGTCGATGTCGAAGAACTCCGTCGATGCCGCCGCTTGCCCGTTCTCGAGGACGTCGTTCCACCGGGCGTTGCTCGCGTCGGCGATGCACATGTGATTGGGAACGAGGTCCACGATGAGGCCCATGTCCGCCTCCGCCAGCGCGGCCGCGAACGAGCCCAGATCCTCCTCGGTGCCGTAGTCGGGGTTCAATCGCGCGTGGTCCACCACGTCGTACCCGTGCGTGCTCCCGGCCCGAGCCGCCAGCAGCGGGGACAGATAGACATGGCTTATGCCCAGGCCCTTCAGGTATGCGATGAGCTCTCGCGCGCGCAGCAGCGTGACGTCGCGCGAGAGCTGCAGCCGGTACGTCGCGACCGGCGGATGGGGTGCGGGCACGCTCCTCGGCCTTGACTAGGGCGTGGGCTTCAACTGCAGCAGGTCGTCGACCTTCTTCACGCCCTTGGTTTCCCACGCCAGCGAGATGGCGCGAACGCGCGCGCCGTTGTTCGGCACGTATCCGCTCAGCACCACGACGCCCTTGCGATCGGTGTCGACGTGAATCTCTGCGCCTTTGAGGGCCTTCTCGCCGACGAAGCTCGCCTTCACCTTGGTGGTGATCCAGGCGTCGGTGACGTCGTTCCCCAAGGTGGGCTTCGTGTGGTCGGCGTTGCGGCGATCGATGTCGTCTTTCTGGGCCTGCGCCCGCTCGTCGACGTGATCCTTCTCCTTCTTGGCTTGCTGATCGACCTGGTCCTTCTCCTTCTTGGCCTGGTCGTCGACGCGGTCCTTCTGCATCTCGGATCTGTCCTCGGCGCGCGCCCCGGTGAGCGCGGCGATGCCGAGCCACGCCGTCGAAACGACGAACGTCCCCACCAGCACCTTCGTTCTTGAGAATGTCATGACGCTCCTCCTCTTCGTTTTGTCACCCCAATACTCCTTCGAACCGCCGACACGATGGTCTCGGTCCGATTCTGTTCGGTAAACGCCTCGCCCGAGACGAGCGCCGCTCGGCCTGGCCGAGCTCGGGAGCGCGTTGCTCGCGATCCTCAGGGCTCGGAGACGAGCGTTCGGCAATCAGCCCCGAACTCCGCCTCGAGGAAGCGACGCAGGCGAAGCCGCAAGCGGCTCTCGAGCTGCGACACCCGCTGCCGCGTCACCCTGAACCGGTCGGCGATGGTCACCAAGGTGGCTGGGGACTCGGACAGCAGGCGGTCGCGAAAGATCTCCGCATCGCGGCCAACCAGCGTCTTCGAAAACGCGGAGAGCTTCTGCTGGAGGAGGGCACCCACCTCCCCGTTCTCCACGCGCACGTCGGGCCTGTCGCTCGAGGCCGCGGGGATCACGTCGGCCAGCGTCCGCCGTCCGCGATCCGAGTCCCGCATCGAACAATCCAGTGACAGCTCGGCCGTGAGGCGGCGCTCCATGTCTTGAACCTCTCGCTCGGGGACCGACAACGCCGCGGCGATGCTCTGCGCGTCGTGTGCCTTCCCGTCACGCTCCAGTTGCTCGCGCTGACGGTTCATGTTGAAGAACAGCCGCCGCTGCGCTTGCGTCGTCCCTATCTTCACCAGGCGCCGGTTGACCAGGATGAACTTCAGCATATAGGCCCGAATCCACCACGCGGCGTACGATGACAACCGGACGCCCCGGTAGGGGTCGAAGCGGTACACGGCGCGCAGCAGGCCGAGGTTCCCCTCCTGCACCAGGTCCATCAAGTCGCGGCGTGACAGGCGGTACTCGTAGGCGATCTTGACGACCAGTCGCAGATTCGCCCGAACGAGCCGAAGCGCTAGGACGGGATCTTGAGTCTTGTGAAATTCCTTCGCGAGCTCCACCTCCGCGGCAGCGTCGAGCAACGGGTAGCGCCTCAAATCCCTGACGTACGCGTCGAGGCTGCGCGAGGCTGGGTTGGCTTCGGCCCTGGACGAACGCGGCGTGGATGGCCTCTGGTTGTCGTTGGCCGGAGGGACGAAGACGGCTGACTTGACTCTTTGGGCTTGTGAAATCACGGACACTGCCACCGGCAAAGCGCGTGCCGCAGGCGACTTTCGACGAGGCCGCCCCGCGATCGCAGGGAATTCGCTGTATTTCGCCCCGGCAGGCCGCTCGACTCGTCCACGCCTCGAAACCGCCCCTTCCAACAGGTAACGGCCCCGTAACCCCAGCCCTTGCATCCTGGATCACGGATGGCATTCGCGGATCACGGATGGCATTCGCGCCGCCGTCCCCCCCGACAGCCAACCAGCGGCGGATGGGTGGCGACCGGATCGAGCACAGGCGGGTGGCCGCAATGAAAATAGCCGACAGACAAGGGGCGATCCCAATGGGATCGTCCCTCGTCTGTCGGCCGCCTTCGGCGAGAGCGCGCTTCGATTCTAGGGCACGACTACGGCAGCGATTTTCGCCCGGAGATCAGCCGGACCAGGACGACGACCACGGCGAGCACCAGGAGGATGTGTATGAAGCCTCCCATCGTGTAGGAGCTAACCAACCCAAGCACCCAAAGCAGCATCAGAACGACGGCAATTGTCCAAAGCATCGAAATACCCTCCTTCGTTTGTCAACGCGTTCATACAGATTCGAGGTCATCGGGGCCCGGGCACCGCGCCCCTTCGCCTCGACCGTCCCACCAGATACCCCGCGCACAACCCGACGAGAACCGCCGTCCAGGGGCGCGCCCGCACCCAACGGCGCCAGCTTCCCGCCACTGACACCCTGCGCTCCAGCTCGGCAATCGAGGAGCCCAACCGCTCCCTGCTACGGGCCACCTCGTCGCGAAGTCGAGCGAGCTCGTTGCGTTCGCTCCCGCCCATCCCGCCAATCAAGCCGTCCAACTTGTCGCTGGCGATATCACGCACGGAGTGCCCCCGCCCCGCCTCGCTGGCGCGGACCTTCAGGGTCTGATTCCCCTTCGTCGGTGCCGAGCGCCCCCTTGACGCGGGCACGCCCTCGCGAGTTGGACGCCACCCCCAACAAGATGCAGCTCAGCACGACTTGCAGAGCCGCGGTCGCGCCGAGCGCGCCAGCCAGCCCCCAGCGAGGCGTCAACCAGACCGCGAGCGCCGCTACGGCGCAGACGTAACCGGCCACCGCCGGCAAGGCGCCGGCAGCGAGCCACGCCGCGCGCCCCGCCTGCTCCCGCAAGCTCGACGCCACCTCCAGTCGAATCAGCTTCAGCTCGGCGGCGCCGAGACTCAAGAGGTCAGCCGCGGTTGTCCGGAGCACGTCCGCCAGGCCCGGCTCTCCCCGTGGCGTGCCGGCGGCGGCCGGCTCCCGTGCTCTCAATGTCAATGAAGCCATGTTTCCGCCACCATCGAGGTGTCAGGTCGACGATCGGGCTTCGCGGTCCCGGTTTCGCGAGTCCGCCGAGTCGGTGCCCAGACCGTTGGCCTCGGGAACGACCCGCCGGATGCGATTGCCGAGCCCTTCGCGGAGATCCTCGCCCGAGCTCGGCGCCAGCAAGAGCGCCACGCCAGCCCCGACCAGTGCCCCGAGGCCAAATAGCCCAATCGAGGACACCATCCGCTGCGAGATGGTCGGACGCGTGGTCAGACCAAGTGCCCCGAGAATGTCGTCCTTGCTCAAATCCGAAATGTCGCCGAGTTTCATGAGTTCATCTCCTTTTGTGATCCCTGTTTCGAAGCATGTTTGTGTACGTTGCTGCCATCGGGCTCGCGGCCGGCGAAGAGTGCCCGTTCGACTCCATCCGCCAGCACGGGAACGAACGCCAGCCGCATCGCAATCCGCGCTCCCGCCCCGAGCAGGCGCGCGGTCAGGATCGTCCCGATCCCACCGCCGGCCAGGTAGCCGGCCCCGAGGGCAATGGCCAGCGAACGCCCTGGGCGCCTGCGAATCTCGGCCCACAGCCGGTTCGTCAGCTCACGCGGCACCAGAGCCTCCGCCGGGGGGGCGGCGTCCGCGAGGTTGCCAGCGCGCGCGGCCCTGTCGGTTCTAGGCATGTTTGGCCACCTTGGCGATCGCGTAGCCGATCAGAAATGCTCCGAGGATCGAGCGGCCCGGATGTTCCCGGACCATCGCCGTGGCGCGCTCGGCGAGATCTTCCGTCCATTCGCTCACCATCTTGCGAGCCTCCTCGGCTCGGTCCGGAAGGTGCTCGACCTGGCCGCTCACTTCGTCGGCCATGTGCTCCACTTGGGATTTCAGGCTCATCGCAGTCTCCTTTCGCTGGGTAACTCGTATCTGCCGCCGTTGTCCATCAATCCACGTGCCAGCCGGTTCGCGCGCGGCAGGGGTCTCAGAAGGATCGAGATTCTCGCCGGTCCCCGCAGACCCAAGACCTCGACCGCCCACCTCTGGCTGCATTTCGCTCTCGCGGCGGTAACGAAGCCCTGCCGCCTGTTACGTCGGCGGATCAATTCCGGGGACGTCGGCCTTCAGTATTGCCAGGAGCTGATCGATGTCGAAGGGCTTGCGCAAGATGGCGGTCGCACCGCTCGGCATGTCCTGGGATACGGCGGTCAGGATTATCACCGGTATCTTTTCCAGCTCGGGCTGGCTGCGCATCTGCTCCAGCACCTGCCATCCGGTCACGATGGGCATCATCAAATCCAGGATGACCACGTCCGGCCGGGATGCGGAGTCCAGCGCCAGGACGTCGAGCGCCTGGCGGCCCGTCCGCGCCGGAATCACGTCGTAGCCGCGCTCTTCGAGGACCTCTTGCACGACGTCGCGGATGTCTTGGTCGTCTTCCGCCAGGAGGACTGTTTTGCCGCTCATTGTTCGCCTTCGCTCGGTGTCGATGGGTCCAGCAAATCAATCCCACGCCCGGGAGACGCGGTCGCGAGGTCCAGCGCCCGCCGCCAGGAGCTCTGCACCGGCGTCGCGCCCCGTGGCTGCAGGCGCCTGCCGCGGTAGCTCGATGGAGAACCGAGCGCCGCCGCCGGGCTCGTTGTCCACCGTGATCGAGCCGCCGTGGGCATCGACGATCTGACGCGCAATATAGAGACCGAGCCGGAGCCCGCTCTGCGAAGGCGAAGCACTGCCGCGCGGAAAGCGCTCGAACAGACCTTCGAGGTCCGCTGGCGGGATTCCGAGGCCATGATCGCGAATGGAGAGCAAGGCCGTCTCCGTGTTCGCCTCGATCTTCATGTCCACGGGATGACCGGAGGCGTACTTGAGCGCGTTCTCGAGGACATTCGCGATCATCTGCTCGAGTCGCGCCCGATCCCACAGGCCCACGATCGGGCCGCTCGCGTCCAGCACCAGCTCGCAGGCGGCCGCGGAGGCGTCGTCGTCCAGCCGCGTGACCACCTCTCGGACGACAGCCGCCAGATCCACGGGAGCCCGCCGCAATCGCAGGTTACCGGAGGTGATGTGGGAGACGTCGAACAGGTTGTCGATCAGGGCCTCGAGCCGCCGCACCTTCCGATTGCATCGATGCAGGACCCCGTGGAGCTGGTGCGAGTCGCCGAGCAGCGTCTCCCCTTCCGCCGCGAGCAGGCGTTGCAGGTGGATCCGCAACGGCGTGAGCGGCGTTCGCAGCTCGTGCGAAGCGATGGACAGGAACTCGTCTCGGTCACGCGCGGCATCCTGCGCCCTGCGATAAAGGCGAGCATTGTCGACGGCCAGCGCTATCCGCCGGGCGACCTCCTCGGCCGTCTTGACGTCGCCGGGATTGAAGGCCTCGCCGGCCAGGAACGTGACGTGACCAAACGTGCGTGCCCGAGCGACCAGGGGAAAGCTGATCGCCGCGCCAGCCCCGAGCTGGGCGATGAGGGCCCCCGGTACGCCCCATGCGGTCTCGAGCTCCACGACAGGCGCGGACGACGTCAACCCGCGCGGATCTTCCAGCGAGGCGCGGTAGGGCGCGCTCTTGCCCAGCGCCGTTCGTAGCGCGGTCGCCTTCTCCGCGTCCCGCTCGCTCACATGCCCGATGGCCGGGGGCTCCATCGCGCGGTCGTCGTCGCCCAGCACACCGATGACGCACCACTGTCCGATCTCGCCGACAATCATGCGGGCGATCCGGTCGAGGTCCGCGCCGTGATCGAGAGAGCTCAGCAGCGGCTGGCTGATGTCGGCCAAAAGGCGTTCCCGCCTCTCGGCGTCCCGGCGATAGGTGATGTCCTCGATCACCGACACGAACGAGCTGACGGCCCCCCTGGGGTCCCGAAGCGAGGACACGGTGACGTCGACCCATACGACGCGCCCGTCCCTGCGGACGTAGCGCTCCTCTCGCCTGATGCTGTCGATTTCGCCGCGCGCCAACCGCGCCCGCACGGCGATGGCCTGGTCGGCGTCCGCGGGGTGCACGACGTCCTGAAATCGAAGAGACGGGACCTCCTCCACCGCGTAGCCGATGATGTCGGCGAACCGCGGATTCACGCGCAGCCAGCCACCGTTCGCCGCCGTGTGCGAGATCCCGACGGCCGCACTGTTGAACGACGCCTCGTAGAGCGCCTCGCTGTCCCTCACGACCTGAGCGCTCTGCTCGCGCTCCGCGACCCGCGCGGCCTCCGCTCGCGCGGCCGCCTGCCTGTTCGTTCGGTAGAGCTCGACGAACACGGAGACCTTGGCTCTCATCACGTTTGGATCCAGGGGCTTGACCAGGTAGTCGATCACCCCGCCCACGTCGCCCACCTGGACCGCCTGAGGGTCGTCGCTCGCCGCGATGAGCAAGATGACCGGGATGTGTCGCGAGGCCGCGCGCTCCCGAATCAGGCGAGCCGCCTCGAATCCGTCCGGCGTGGACCCGGACACGTCCAACAGGATCAAGGCGAGCTCATGCTCGTCCATCTGTCGCAAGGCCTCGGCCTCCGACGGCGCGTCAATGATCTCCATCCCCGGCCGCGCCAGCATGCCGAGCATGTCCGAGGCATCGTCCCGTTGCCCATTGACGATGAGGACCCGAGGGGGGGCTGCACGGTCCTGTTTCGACGTCTCCACAAGCCGCCTTAGTGTCTGGGGATTCGTGTCGAGCTCGTCAGTTCCCTGGTCATTGCCGCGGATCGATACAAGTCCCATACCAGCCCACCCCCGAAGAGCGTTCGGCTCGGGAGCGATGGCCCTTGCTTTGTATGGCGCGGGTGGTGGGCCGGGCCGAACGGTGGCCTCGGGGCGACCGCGCGCTCGCCTCGAAAAACAGGATCTTTCGGGCGCAGCGGCCCCTGCGGCAACCGCGTAGGCCGGGTGGGGCAAGGCTTGTGAGCACGAAGTCGTAACGATCCAGGCACTTCTCGTTACGATATGGTAACACCAGGGATGGGGCCGCTACCTTTCCGGGGCTCCGGCAATGCCGAAAACGACGGGGATTCGGACGGCCGCCACAGTCTCGTCCCGTTGGTACACCCCTTGAAGGGCTCACCGCTGCGAAGCTGTGTTTCGAGCGCCGAGCCGTCATGTGGTCGGTGCTTTTTTGCGGGGCTGCAACGAGTCAAGGTCAACCCTTCGGGGACGACCGAGTGACAACCAGAGGTGTGAACGAGTGCTAGATGTTCTCTTGATCGACGATGAGTTAGAGCTTCGCGAGCCTCTCGAAGAGATGCTTCGCGACGCGGGCCACAACGTCCAGTCGGCGGCTGACGGAGCCGAGGGAGCGGACCTGCTCACCCGGCGGGTTTTCGATGTCGTCATTTGCGACGTCCGACTTCCGCAGGTCGATGGGCTGACGCTTTTCCGGACAGCACGCAAACAAGCACCGTCGACCGAGTTCATCTTGATGACCGCCTACGCGGACGTCGCCCAGGCGGTGTCGGCTCTGAAGGAGGGCGCATACGACTACCTGACGAAGCCGTTCGACGTGGACGAGCTCCTCGTTCAACTCCGCCGGATCGACGAGAACCTGGGACTGCGGCGCGAGCTCGAGAAGGTTCGCGGCGAGCTGTCGGGGCGCGAACCCGCCGTCACCTTGGTGGGCGATTCGCCTGCGATTCGCCGGGTCATCGAGAAGACGAAGATGGTCGCTTCCAGCGACGTCCCGGTGCTCGTGACGGGGGAGAGCGGCACCGGCAAGGAAGTCGTCGCGCGCATGATTCACGCCCAGAGCGTTCGCCGCGACAAACCCTTCGTCGTGGTCAACTGCGGTGCGCTCGCCGAGAACCTCATCGAGGCCGAGTTGTTCGGCCACGAGCGTGGGGCGTTCACGGGCGCCGTGAAGAAGCGCGACGGGCGCTTCAAGGCCGCGGACGGCGGCACCTTGTTCCTCGACGAGATCGCCGAGCTTCCGCTGGCGGCCCAGGCCAAGTTGCTGCGGGTCCTGCAGGAGGGAACGTTCGAGCCCCTCGGGACGAACACGTCCGTCAAGGTCGACGTGCGAATCGTCTCGGCCACTCATCGAAACCTGAGCGAGAGGACCAAGACGGGCTCCTTCCGTGAGGACCTGTTCTATCGCATCAACGTGATCGAGGTTCACCTTCCACCGCTACGCGAGCGCCCCGGGGATCTGCCGCTTTTGTTGCGCCACTTCATTCAGAGATTCCTCGCCCCCGGCGCGCCGGTTCCGAACGTATCACCGGCGGCGTGGGCGGCCCTCGTCCAGTACGGTTTCCCGGGAAACGTGCGCGAGCTGTCGCACGCCGTCGAGCACGCGTTGGTGCTCTCCGGCGGCAAGGAGATCGACCTTCAGCACCTGCCGCCGACGATGGCGGACGGGGCTGCGAACGGGCCTCTCGTGGGGCCGGCGCCCACGATGATTCGGCCCCTGCAGACGGCCCTGCGCGAGTTCGAGCTGCAGTACCTCAAGCGGGCGCTCAAGGCGGTGGACGGCAAGCGCACCCGGGCCGCCGAGATACTGGGAATCTCACGGAAGACGCTCTGGGAGAAGCTGCGCTACGGGGGCTTCAACGCCGACCACGACCGCGAGGTCGACCACGAGGATGAGGTCGGTGGCGCTGCTGGATCGGGCGCTGCCGCGAACAGCGCGAGCTGAACCCGCGCCAGCGGTCCGGCCGGCTCGGGCGGCCGCCTTCCCTATTTCACGGCCGGGTGCCGCGGCAGCTCGACGGTGAACGAGGCGCCGGCGCCCGGAGAGGTCTCGACCTCGATGATGCCCCCGAAGGCCTCCACGATCTGGCGCGAGATCCAGAGCCCCGAGCCCAGCCCCGTGCCGCGCGAGGACGGCGCAGGCTTCGTGCGCTCGAACAGCTGCTTGCGCACGTCGGGACTGAGGCCCGGGCCGCGGTCCGTCACGGTCACGGCCACCCGATCGTCTCCGCGCGGCGCCACATCGATCCTCACGGGCGCCCCGGGCGCGTGCTTCTGCGCGTTCGTGATCAGGTTGGTCAGAACTTGCTCGAGGCGCAGACGGTCCCATTCTCCCCACAGGGCTGACACCGACGCGCTCGTCTCCAGGGTGCGCCCCTGGTGCGCGAACTGGTCCCGAAAGCGGTCGCAGACGGCCTGCACGACCGCAACGAGATCGACCGACTCCAGCACCAGCGACAGCCTCCGAGAGGGCGAGCGTGAGATGTCCAGGAGGTTGCTGAGCAAGATGTTCAGCCGATCGCACTGCCGCTGCGCCTTGCGCAACCGGATTCCGGCCTCGGCCGCGTCGATGTTTCCCCGATCGGCCGTCTTGATCAAGGCATCGAGATACAGCCGCAGGGAGGCGAGCGGCGTCCGGATCTCATGAGCGGCCACGGACAGCAAATCGTCACGACCCTCGAGCGCGGATTTCAGGTGCTCCGTCTGCGCGGCGACGCGCCTGTCTATCTCTGCTTCCATGGAGTCGCGTTCATCAGTGAGACCTTCGGGCATTCCCGCCAGTGTGGGTCCGCCGTCGCGGCCGCGCAAGGCGGGGCGTGCGGTGCGGTGCGAGGCCCGCCTCCGGAAAGTCGCCGTTTCGCGTTTCCCGCACGGCGGGGGAGACGTAAGGTATCCAGGGAGGGGACTCGATGAGCGACCATGAGATCGACTTCCGGACCGAACGGGACTCCTTGGGTGAGGTCGCCGTCCCCGCCGGCGCCCTTTACGGCGCCCAGACGCAGAGAGCCGTCGAGAACTTTCCGATCAGCGGCCGGCGTCTGCCGGCCAGCATCATTCACGCCCTCGGGCTGATCAAGCGCGCCGCCGCACACGTGAACAAGACGCTCGGGACGATCGCGCCGAGCCTGGCGGACGCGATCATCAGGGCGGCAGACGAGGTGGCCGAGGGGCGTCACGATGGGCAGTTCGTCGTGGACATCTTTCAGACGGGCTCCGGGACTTCGAGCCACATGAACGCGAACGAGGTGATCGCGAACCGCGCCATCCAGCTGCTCGGGGGGGTGGTGGGCTCGAAGATCCCGGTTCATCCCAACGATCACGTGAACCGGGGCCAATCCTCGAACGACGTCTTCCCGACGGCGGTGAACCTCGCGGCCGCCGTGACCACCCGACGCGAGCTGCTCCCGGCGCTCGACGTCCTGCACGCGGCGCTCGCCGAGAAGGCGTCGGCCTTCGACGGCATCGTGAAGACGGGGAGAACGCACCTGATGGACGCGGTCCCCATTCGATTGGGGCAGGAGTTTTCCGGATATTCCCGCATGATCGCGAACGCCCGCCAAAGGATCTGCGCGGCCGAGGCTGCTGTCCTCGAGCTCCCTCTCGGTGGGACCGCGGTGGGGACCGGCCTCGGCGCGGACCGAGCGTTCGCGCCAGCCGTGATAGAGCTTCTGGCCGCGGACACTGGATTGCCGTTGATTCAAGCCGAAAACCTGTTCGAGGCGCTTGCGACGCGCGACGCGCTGGTCGCGTTCTCGGCGACGCTGCGGTCGCTGGCGATCAGCCTGACCAAGATCGCGAACGACCTGCGCTGGCTCGCCTCGGGGCCGACGGCAGGCCTCGGTGAGCTGCGGCTCCCGGCGCTGCAGCCCGGCAGCTCGTTGATGCCAGGCAAGGTGAATCCCGTCATGGCAGAGATGGTCCTGATGGTGTGCGCCGAGGTGGTGGGGCACGACGCCACCGTCGCCTGGAGCGGCGCGGCCGGCACGTTCGAGCTGAACGCCATGACTCCCGTGATCGCCTCGGCGCTGCTGCAGTCAATCGAGGTCCTGTCGTCGGCTATGCGGCTGTTCGCTACCCGCTGCGTGGCCGGGATAACCGCGGACGAGGCGCGGTGCCGAGACCTCGCCGAGCGCAGCCCGTCCTTGGTGACTGCGCTGGCCGAGAAGATCGGCTACGACCGGGCCGCCGTCTTGGCGCGCCGATCGGTCGAAACCGGACGAACGATCCGCTCGCTCTGCCGCGACGAGGCTGTCCTGCCCGACGACGAGCTCGAACGCCTGCTGGATCTGCGCGCCATGACGGGACCATGACGGGACCGTGACGTCGCCGCCCGCGCGGGCGGCGCGGCTCAGCGCCGGCGGCGGATCATCGGCGAGGCGCGATCGTGCCGGATCGGCGAGCGTGAGCGCTCCGCATCGTGTCCTGGCGCCGACATCCCCTCATCATCCGAGCCAGCCCCGAGGACGAGGCCCTCGTCGATATCGCCGAGCGCGTCGAAGTCGAGATCGGCGCGCGAGACGTCGTCTTCCTCGCCACCGGTCGCCGACGACACGAAGCCCTCACCAAGGTACTCGGCGAGCTCATCGGGCTGCGAGTCGCCTGGCTCTTCCTCCCGTTCAGGCTCGGCAATGAACGCATCCGCGTTGTCGGATCTTGCGTCGGCTCCTGTGGACACAGTGTTCTTCTTGGTCATGGGTCTCGACCTCCAATGAAACGTTGTCTCGAATCAAGATTCGTACCCGCGCCGCCGACCGCAGCGACGCGTCCCCTGCCAGCGGGTTGGCGGGGACGGCGTTTCGTCCACGAAACAAATCATCGCCGTCGTCACCGCGACAACCCACCGCGTTCTTGAGGTGTCCGTGTCCGCCATTCAGGGCAGCGGCGGAGCGAGCCCAATCCTGGTAGAAGTTCTGGATTCGGGGGCCCGAATCTGGCATGGAGCCGAATGATGCGCATTCATGAGATCAGGTTGATCCTGGTGGCGACCGACTTCAGCGCAGTATCCGAACGAGCGCTCGACGTGGCGATGGACCTCGCTCGGCTGACTGGGGCTGCGATAGAGGTCTTGCACGTCAATCTCGAGGCGATATGGGTCCTGCCGCCGCCGGGAGATGTGGTCGCAGCGCCCGTCGATCTCACGGAGGTCCTGGCCAGCTCCGCGATTCAGCTCGATGCCACCGTGGCTCGGGTCCGCGCGGCAGGCATCGCGTGCACGGGCGTGTCGCAAACCGGCAGGACGGACGCGGAGATCGTCGATTACGCGCGAACCCAGAGCGCGGGGCTGATCGTCGTGGGATCCCACGGCCGTCATGGACTCGGCCACGCGCTGATCGGCAGCGTCGCGGAGAAGGTCGTGCGTCACGCGCCCTGCCCCATCCTGGTGGTCCCGGCCTCGGAAGGAGAGCAACCACGGGCGTCGAACGAGGACGAGTCCCCGGCGATGATCCCGGTAAGTCAGCCTGTCTGACAGCCGCGCCCGGCGGGCAAGCGCTAGATCCCTATTGCCCGCCTCCGAGCGTGGGGTCGAGCTTGCGATCGTTCGAGCCCGTGCTGGTGCCGCTGCCGCTTGGCTGAGAGCCGAGGCCCGTGTCGCTGGGGACAATGATCCCGTGCCGAGAGGAAGGGGCCGGCGTGGGGAGGCCGCCGTCGGCGCCGGCCACCAAAGCTGGCGAACGCGGCGAGGGTCCCGTAGCCGCGGACGGACCGCAAGCCGCGAGGGCAAGCGCGAAGACACACCAATTCCAGGTTGAGGTCATGTCCTTCAATCTAAGTCACCTTCGCACTGGCGTTCCAAAAACCTGCGCCTCGGGTCCCGCAAACCCTTGCGCTGGCGCGCCGCGCACCCCAAGGGGACCCGATGATCATTCGTCGTTCGTCGGTCTTGGTCGGGGCGACTGCGCCATGAGGATCTGGGCCGGGGGCCAGCTTCCACTCCGCGAATTCCTGAAGCGCGTCTACCACAAGTACGACGACAACACGGTCAGCGATACCGCCGCCACGCTGAGTTACTACTTCGTCTTTTCGCTGTTTCCCTTTCTATTCTTCCTCGCGACCTTGACCGCGTACCTGCCGCTCGGGCACTCCGTTGACACACTGCTCGAGCGAATTCGGCCGGTCGTGCCGGCTGAGGCGATGGCCGTCATCGACGAGCATGTGCGGGCGCTGGTCTCGCGTCCTCGACCGCGCCTGCTGACGGTGGGGCTACTCGTGACCCTGTACAGCGCCTCGCGCGGCGTGGACGCGGTCCGCAAGGGCCTGAACCTGGCCTACGACGTGAAGGAGAGTCGGCCGTTCTGGCGGACGGAGCTTCTCGCCATCGGGGCGACCGTCGGAGGAGCCGTGCTGTTGCTGTTCGGCATCGCGGCGCTCGTGGCCGGCGGGGACGCCGGGTTCTGGCTCGCGCGCCACCTGGGCCTGGGCTCGGAGTACTTGTTCGTCTGGAAATGGCTACGCTGGCCAGTCACGGCCGCCACCGTCACATTGATCGCCGCGCTCGGGTACTACTTCCTGCCCGACGTGCAACAGCGGTTCAGGTACATCACGCCGGGCTCGATCGGCGGCACGCTCGTCTGGTTACTTGGGACGTGGGGATTCAGCGCGTATGTCTCCCACTTCGGGACGTACAACGTGACCTACGGGTCAATCGGCGGCGTCATCGTGCTCATGACGTGGCTGTTCATCTCGGGCTTGATATTTTCGATGGGGGGCGAGATCAACGCCATCCTCGAGCACGCGTCGAGCACGGGAAAATCCCCCGGCGCGCGAACGGAGGTCGAGGCCCCGCCCCCCGCTGACGAGCGCCCGAGCGCCATGCCCCCGGGCGCCGCCGCGAGCCAGACGGCCGCCGAACGCTCGGTGGGCTCCGACGCCGCCGGCCCCCACTGAGCGAGGCGGGAGCGCGCAGGCGGGGGCGGCGACGCGTTTGCTCAGATCCCCAGCTCGAACTTCAGGTGCAGCGTCGCGAGGACGTCGCTGCCCTGAATCCACCCGTCCGACTGCAGCGCCGTTTGCGTGTTGGTCACCGTGAACCACTCCCCGTTGAGACCGACGCCCGCCATCAGCCTTTGCGTGCTGGTCAGGCGGCGCTCGAGGTTCACCCCCACGCGCCCGACCACGCCCGCGCGATCGACGGGCATGACCGTGCGGCCCGTCAGCGCGCCCCCTTGCTCGGCGATGGCGCCGCCGCCCACCCGCAGCTCGAGGCGCGTCATGTCGGTGAGCCAAAAGCCGAGGCGCAAACCCAGGATGCCGCGCTCGATCGCCCCGCTTCCGGGGCTGTTGTAGTCGCCGTAGAGCTCGAGGCCCAGCAGTCGGACTCCCGCCTGAGCCCCGAGGGACGGCGACAGGCCCGACGCCGTCGAGCCGCTGACGCCGGTGTCCGCGTTGGAGACGCCACCGTAGCCCTCCACGTAGCCAGCGACCAGATCGGCGCGGGCCGCGTGCGGCGCCGCCAGCCAAGTCAGCGCGACTGCGATCACAGTCCCGAACCGAACCCCCATCGTTCGTCTCCAGGTCGTCTTCATGACTCGCTCGCCTTCCGCCGAAGCAGCTCGCGAAACATTCGTGAGTGGCCGAAAGGCCGGCTTCGGCGGTGCCGTAATCAGCAACGATCGAGCCAGCGAGTGTCCGGCCCCGTCCGCGGATCGGCGGGCCTTCAGGCTCATCGGGGTGTCTTCCTGTTACGGCGAATGGACACCTGTCCGGACACTCGTCGACTTTTGGCCACAGACCGAACAGACTCTGGTCTGCGAGCTCGCGGTCCGATTGCCTGAGGTCCGGCGCGGTCAGGCGTCGACGGTAATGTCCCCCAGCGCGTGCGCTTGGCACGCGAGGATGAAGCCTCGCGTCTTCTCCGCCGGGCTGAGCGCGTCCTCGCTGTCCATGCTGACGCGTCCAGACACGAGCTTCGTCTTGCACTGGCCACAGATCCCCGACCGGCATTCAAACGGAATCTCGACGCCCGCGTCCTCGGCGAGCTCGAGCAGGCTCTTCGTCGCGGACAGGGGAAACACCCGACCGGAGCGCTGGAAACGCACGCGCGCGCCGTCTCCGTCCACCCCCGGCGACGGCGCCATGTCGGGGACTGCGGACGCCTCGAGCATCGGCGAAACGCGCTCCTCCGCCGCGTCCGTCGCCGCTTGCGAGGCCTGGGGAGACACGAACGCCTCTGTCTCGAGAGCCGCCTCGGGCAATCCCATTTCGAGCAGCAGCGCGCGCATCGCCGCCATCATCGGGTCGGGGCCACACAGGTAGACGGGTCCGCGCGCCACGTCGGGCACGAACCGGCCGAGCAGCTCGCGCGAGATGGACCCGCGTTCGCCGCGCCAGGTGCTGCCCTGGTCGGGGGAGTCCTCGCGAGAGAGGGTCTGGCAGACATGCAGGTTGGGAAACCGGCGCCCGAGATAGGCGAGCTCGTCGGAAAAGATCAGATCCGCCTGCTTCTTCGCCGAGAACAGCAGGTAAATCTGCCCCGGCCAGCAGCGGTCGGTCAGATAACGGATGATCGACATCAGCGGCGTGATCCCCACGCCCCCGGCGATCAGGATCACGCGATCGGCCTCCGCGCCTGTGAACACGAAGCGTCCCGCGGGCGCCGATACCTTGAGCAAGCTATCGACGTTGATTCGATCGTGCAGGTGGCAGGAGCCGTAGCCCACCGGGCTGCGCTTCACCGTGACCTCGCAGTAGTGTCCGCGCGTCGGCGACGATGCGATGGTGTACGATCGATTGACGCGCTTGCCGTCGATGGTCAGCGCCAGGTTCAGGTACTGGCCAGGCTTGTGCTCGAAGGGCAGCGGCTGTCCGTCCGGGCGCATCAGCCGGAACGTGCGCACGTCGGGCGTCTCGTCGAACACGCGCGCGACGCGGAGCTCGCCGGACCAGAAGCGCGGCCTGGCGGTCACGACGGCCGCGGGGGCCGCCGCCACGGGCGCGCGCGCGGGCACGGACCGCTTCTTGCCGCGATCGAGCAGGTAGCGAATGACGCGGAACCCGAGCAGCGCCGCCAGCACGCCCGCGAACGCGAGCGGCTGGCGGACGTCCGACTTCACCAGCAGGTAGTAGTGCAGCGCGCCCGCGCTCGCGACGACGTACACCAGGCGGTGAAGCGCCTTCCAGCGCTTCGCGCCGAGCCGCATCAGCATCCCGTTCGTCGACGTCACGGCGAGCGGCACCATCAACAGGAGCCCGAGCGTGCCGATGAGCAGGTAGCGGCGCGTGAAGATCTCGTGCAGCGTGCTCGAGACGCTGAGGGCGCGATCGAGACCGAAGAAGATCAGAAAGTGCACGCATGCGTATGAGAAGGCGACGAGGCCGAGCGTGCGGCGGTACGAGATCAGCGTGTTCCAGCCGGTGAGCTTGCGCAGCGGGGTCACGAGGAGCGTCAGCAGCAAGAAGATCAGCGCCAGCAGCCCCGTGGTGTGCAGGGCGTAGTTGACGCCATTGACGCCGATCTGTCCGTGGGCCGCGTCCCACGCCAGGATCGCGCCTGGCACGAGCGCGTTCGTGACGACGAGAAACTTCGCGAACCGAAGGTCGTGCTGGCGCTTCATGCCCGGTCTGAGGTCGGCTTTGGGGTTCTCTGCCACGCCGCCGCCACCTCAGAACTGGGCACGCAGGTCCATGCCCGCGTACAGGCTCGCAACCTGCTTCTCGTAGCCGTTGAACATCAACGTCGCGCGCCGCCCCGACTCGCCGATGCGCTGCTCGGTCGCCTGACTCCAGCGCGGATGATCGACGGTCGGATTCACGTTGGCGAAAAAGCCATACTCGTGCGGCGCCTGCAGGTTCCAGGTCGTCTTTGGCTGCGACGCCACCAGCGAGATCTTCACGATCGATTTGATGCCCTTGAAGCCATACTTCCAGGGCACCACCAGACGCACCGGCGCCCCGTCTTGCGCGGGCAACTCGCGGCCGTACAGGCCCGAGGCCAGCAGCGTGAGCGGATGCATCGCCTCGTCCATGCGCAGCCCTTCGATGTACGGCCAGTCGAGCACCCCCGTCTTCTGGCCGGGCATGCGGGCCGGATCGAGGAGCGTTTGAAACGCGACGTACTTCGCGTCGCCGAGGGGCTGCACCCGGTCGAGCAACTTCGAGAGCGACCACCCCGCCCACGGGATCACCATCGACCACGCCTCCACGCACCGCATGCGATAGACACGCTCCTCCGGCGCGCTGAGCTTCAGCAACTCGTCGAGGTCGAAGACCTTCGGCTTGGCGACCAGCCCGTCCACCGTCACCTGCCACCCCGCGGTCTTGAAGTTCTGCGCGCGGTCCGCCACGCCGTCCTTGTCCGTGGTGAACTCGTAGAAGTTGTTGTAGTGCGTGACCGACGCGAGCGGCGTCATGGGCTCATCCACGCGGAAGCCTTGGGCCGCCGACGAGGGCGGCTCTTGCTTCAAGCCCTCCAGCTTCGGCGCCTCGACGACGGTCTCGGACTTTCCGTTCAGGCTCCGGTAGACCTTCGCGGTCGCGGCCACACTGGCCACCGCCACGGCTCCGCGCAGGAATGACTTTCGGTTGAAGTACACCGACGGCGGCGTGATCTCGGACGCCGGAATGTCGTCCGAATCAGCCATTTCCAAGGACGGCGAAATCCGCCGTCTGCCCGCCCCTGTTGATCACGCACACACGTTAGCACGCGGCGGCTCGTCGGAACGCACCCGCCTACTTTCAGCGAGCTCTCGGCCGCGGTGGGCCCGTCTAAACCGCCCGGGCTCAGCCCATCGGACCGTCGTACTGGACGTGGACGTACGTGCCAAGCCGGGTGTTGTACGCCACGTACCAACCCGGGTGGTCCGGATCATCGTAGAGGACGATCTGATCGTCGTTCCAGTTCCAGTCGTCGACGAAATCCATCTCCCACGGCGCCAGGCCGAAGTAGAAGCCGTCGATCCAGAAGCGGTGGCGCTCGCCATCCCAGCCCCGCAGTTGGTGGGAGTGGCCGCGCCCGATGCCGCCGCGGAACCGACCGGCGGCCCACGGGTGATCCACGTGAAACCGCTGGTCGTGCGGGCCCATGTCGTGTCCGACCCATCGCGAGCGCTCCACGTGCGGGCGCTCCGGCGCGGGTGGCGGCGCGCCCTGCGCCACGGGCGCCACCGGTCGAGGCGCCGGCCTGCCGGGGGCGCGCGGCGGGCCATGGGCAGGGGGCGGCGGTGGACGAAACCCGGGAGCCTGCGCGCGGGCCGGCGGTTGTCCATGTTGCGCGGGAGGAGGAGCGACCGAATGCGTCGGCGGCCCGAACGTGTGCGACGGAGGTGGGCCCCCCATGTGGGGCCCCGACTCGCCACGGGGCTGCGCGCGAAGCACCGGCGCCCATGCGAGGGGAAGCGATGCGGTGGTAACGAGGATCAAGCGTTTCATTTGGAACATGCAAACCTCGCAAGCACAGGAGGGGCCACCGGGAACATTGGCATTCTAGGGCAATTCGCGCCACCTGGTGTTGCGGCGGCGACCCACAGCCAGGCTCGGTTGTGGCCTCGGGGCGCGCACGTCACGGGGCGGCTGATGGTTCAGGGGCCGGGCCTTCGAAAGGCGGCGGCGTGGTCTCCGGCGAAGGACTGGCTGGCATCGAGTCGGCGCCAGCCCCCGCGACAGCGGCCTCGCCGGGCGGTTCGATCCCGGGGGCAGGCGCGCTCCCAGAAGGAGAAGGAGCGGAAGCAGGCGAAGGAGCGGGAGGCGGCACCGCCTGCTCCATCGCAAGCTCGGCCTGCGCCCAGGACGACAGGGGCCGGCGCGGCATCCGCTCCCCGGCGGGGAGCGACCCAGCCTCGTGACGACGCGTCGAAGAGCTGCGTGACGTCGTGATCGGCGAAGCCGGCGGACGATCGCCAGGACTCGCGCCAGGACTCGTCACCTTGGGCACAGCTGGCGCCGGCCGGAGAGCGTCAGTGACGCCGATGCCTGAGACAGCCTTCGCCTGGTCGTGGGCGCCGGCCTCGGGCGCCGCATCGACGGGCGGTTGCACCACGTTCCGCAGGGTCACCGTCGGCGCGGTCCCGGAGGATGCGAGCGCGGGCTCGGAGGCTGATGCTGACTTGCCTCCGGTCAGGGCCGCGCCTCGGGCCTTGAGGGTGACCCACTCGGACCTGGCTCGGCCCCATGCGTGCGTGGCCCGCGGTCCAGCGTGCGCCGCCACCCAGGCGTGTGCGGAATTACGGCGCAGCGCTTCCGCGCCTAGCCCCGCCAGCAGCGCGATGGCCACGACCACCGTCGTGATCACGAGAGGCCCTCGTCGCTTCGGGATCCGATCGAATGACGAGAACTCGACGGGCGCCTCGCTCGAGGTCGCGTCGCCCGCCAGCGGAGAATCCTTCCAGCCAAGGGCCTCTTGTCGTTCGCCCTCCCGGAAGAATTGCGCCGAGACGACACTCTCCCGCCGAGGCTCGAGCGCGGCGGACGGAGGAGGCGGTGGCACCGGCAGAGCCTCACGACCGCGTCGTTTCCCGTAGAACGCAGGGCCACTGCCCAGCAAGGTTCGCTGCTCGGGGGCCGACCGTACGACTTCGCCCTTCATGTTCGCTTCTCCTCTTCGTCCGTTACTTCAGTCACGTCGGAAATACCTTCATCGAGTCGTGGTGAGAGCCGCCCACCATGACGGAGGGCTGGCGCATCGCCGCTTCCTCGTCCTCCGGCGTGGACGGCGTCAACCTGATCCGGTCGGGGGGCGTCTGCTGTCCGCGCGCCTCGCGCGCCAGGACACCCCGCGCCGTCTTCACCGCGCGGCGGTGGCTCTCGTACCGAAAGATGTCGGACAAGCTGAGAACGCCGACGGTCTCGCCGCCTTGATCGATCACCACCAGGCGCGATCTCTCTGTCTTCTGCATCCGCTCTTCGGCGTCCTTCAGCTCTTCGTCCGCGCGACAGGTGACGATGTCCGTCGTCGCCACGTCGCTGATCAGGGTTTGGCTCGCCCGCTTGTCGTCGGCGCACACCCGCGTCGCGAGATCGCGATCCGTGATGACGCCCCGCAAACGCCCTGGCCCCGCCGTCGTGCCCAGCGCCGCATCGAACACCAGCAACATGCCCACGGATCGATCGCGCATGACCTGCGCGGCTTCCAGGACCGTGGCGCCGGCCGAGATCCACTCTGGATCGACGTTCATGATATTTCGACACTTCATCGCGCACCCCCCGACTGGGATTTGAGGTTGTTTCCTTGCAACCGATGTCATTGCAAGGCGCGGACCGAGCGGCCCACACCAGCCCCCGTCACGCGTCCGTCGCTCCGGGGTCGGCGATATCAGGTCGCCGGGGGAGGATCGCGTAACGCAGCACGCGCCTCGGTCACCCCGTGGCGACAAGTGGGCGGATGCGGTCCGCATCTTGCCCGCCATGGGGCGCAGGCCTAGGTTCCGAGGACCGTGCCGGCGCATTCCGTGAGATCGCGACCTCGACGGGGCCAGTGGCTCACGGTTCCTGTGGTCGGCCTACCGCTGTTGCTGTTGCTGTCGGGGTCAGTCTATTCGCTGTCGCACCTGTCCATTGCAACCGAGTGGATGGACCACACGAACGAGGTACGGATCGCCATCGAGCGTCTGCGCTCGACCGCCATCGACGGCGAGACGGGGATGCGCGGCTACGTGGTCGCGGGCGAAGAAGTATTCCTGGAGCCATACACCCGCGCTGTTTCGCAGTGGCCCGCCCAATTCGAGCAAGTCCGACGACTGACCACGGACAATCCGCTGCAGCAAGATCGCCTGCGTCAGCTGGCGGCGCGGCTGCGGGAACGTTTCGACATCCTCGCGCGCCAGCGCTCCTTGTTCGACCGCGGCGACCACGACGCGGCCAGGCTGACGCCGATCATGTTGAACGGCAAGCGGGTCATGGACGCCGTGCGCGGGATCATCGACGACATGCAACTCGAGGAGGCGCGCCTCGACGTCCAACGCCAGAGCGCCGCCCTCCATCGCTGGCAAGTGACGATGGTGCTCTTCGTGGGGGGAGCCTTCGCCACCCTGGTCATCCTGGGAGCAGCGCTGCTCCAGCGTCGCGCGGCCGACGCGCAACGTGAACGGTCCGGGCACGTGACGCGCGCGATCGACGGCGAACGCCGCTTGTTGAGGGCGATCCTCACCGGCATGGACGACGCGATCACGCTGCAGGACCAGAGCGGCAAGCTGATCTTCGCGAACCCCGGAGCGGCGACGCTGATGGGGTTTCCGTCGCTCGACGCGCTGCTGGCGGCCAAGCCGTCCGAGCTGGCCCGACGCTTCGAGGCGTTCGACGAAGCTGGGCGGCCCTTCTCGCTCGAGGAAGCGGCCGCGAGGGCCGTGCAGGCCGCGGGCGCGAAGGAGGTCGCGGTGACCATCCGCTCGCGCGTTCGGCAGACGGCGGAAGGCCCTTCGGCCCAGGGTCGGTCCGACGAGCGCTGGTCGAATGTCCGCGGCTACCCGATCATCGACGCCGAAGGCCAGGTCGTCCAGGTGATCAACGTGTTTCGCGACGTCACGTTCGAGCGGCGCGACGACGAGCGGCGCGAACTGCTCGTCCGCGTGAGCGACGAGCTGAGCGCGAGCCTCGACTACGAGAAGACCCTGGCGGCGGTGGCGCGGGCGGCGGTGCCGCCTCTCGGTGACTGGTGCGCGGTCGACATCTTGGAAGGCGACGAGGTCCAGCGCGTGGCCACCTTCGGCGTGCCCGCGGCGGAGAAGCCGCCCGCCGGCGCGGCGGGGCTAGGGTCCGCTCACCCAGCGAGCGCAGCCACGGCCGGGGTCGCCGTCATCCGGGCGGGAAGGGCCTTGTTCCAGCCGCTCGAGCCCGGCGGACGCCCGAACCTCATCAGCGTTCCGCTGATCGTGGGCGGCCGATCGGTTGGTGCGCTGACCCTGGCCATGACCGAGTCCGGGCGACAGTACACGCCGCGCGATCTGGCGTTCGCGCAGTCGCTCGCCGATCGCGCGGCGCTGGCCGTCGAGAACACCCGCTTGTTCCGCGAGGCGGCGACGGCGCGCGAGAAGCTGGCGCGGCAGCTGTCGCAAGAGCAGCAGCGACGGCAGGAGGCGGAGGACACCTCCCGCTTCGCCGAGATGTTCGTGGGCATGCTGGGCCACGATCTCCGCAACCCGCTGAACGCCGTCGGAATGACGGCGCGGCTGCTGAAGCGAAGGGGAGACGGCGATCCGAAGGCGATCGACAGGATCGTGTCCAGCGTCGAGCGCATGTCTCACATGGTGGCGCAGTTGCTGGATCTGACCCGCAGCCGGCTCGCCGGCGGAATCCCGGTCGAGCGGAAGCCGCTGCGGCTCGGAGGCGTCGTCGCCGAGACGCTGGATGAGCTCCGCCTGGTCTACCCCGAGAAGGCCATCCGCTGGAACACGCTCGGCGAGGACGAGGTGCCGGGCGACCGCGTGCGCCTGTCGCAGGTCGTCTCGAACCTGGTCGGCAACGCCATCGAACACGGCGACGCGAAGACCCCCGTGACCGTCACGTTGTCGAACCGGGGCGATCGACTGGTGCTGATCGTTCACAACGCCGGGCCGCCAATCCCACCGCCGCTGTTGCAGGCCATCTTCGATCCCTTTCGGCGCACGACCGCGCGCGGCGAGCTGGCGCGCGGGCTGGGCCTCGGACTCTTCATCTCGCAGCAGATCGTGCTCGCCCACGGCGGCGACATCCACGTCACCTCGACGGCCGAAGAAGGGACCACCTTCACCGTCACGTTACCGCGCTGGAACGGCCAGAAATTCCAGCTCGATGATCGAAACCTGGTAAGTTGAGATGATGGTGCAAGACAAGTCGACCATCCTTGTCGTGGAGGACGAGGTCGATTCCCGCGAGACCCTGCGCGAGATCCTGGAGCTCGAAGGGTACAGGGTTCGCACCGCCTCGAACGGCCGCGAGGCCCTCGAGACCCTCACCGCCTCCGGCGAGCAGATCTGCGTCATGCTGCTGGATCTGTTCATGCCCGTGATGGACGGCTGGCAGGTGATCGACGAGCTGCGCGCGTCGGGGCGTCTGGCGAGAACCAAGGTCGTGATCATCACGTCGGCCGCATACCGCGCCCCGGCGGGGATCCCGGTCTTCGAGAAGCCGCTCGACCTCGACAAGGTCATGAACACAGTCGCGACCCTCTGCTGACGGTCGGGCGGGGCCTGACCCGAGGCTCCCTTTGGGATATACAGTGGCCCGTCTCAAAGCCCCGGCGCGGTCAGCCTCGGCGCGAGACTGAAAATGGAAGTGTCGGGCCCATAGCTCAGCTGGTAGAGCTGCGGACTTTTAATCCGTAGGCCGCAGGTTCGAACCCTGCTGGGCCCACTTCTCGTCGACAGAAAATAAGACTCGGTCACGAAAACAGGTCGCCGCTACGCGGGCGCACATTCGTCGCGGGGCCGGGGCTGGTGGTGCTGTGCGGCCCGGAACGCGCGTTGTCGTTCTCCGCGCCCGACGTGTCGTCGGTGTCGAACCGGCGATCAATCTCCGCCAGGGCCAAGCCGAGCGGAAGGCCTTCGCGCCGCAATCGCAGCAGCTCGTCCAGACGGCGGTCGGCGATCACCTTGGCGCGCAACTCATGCAGCCGCCTGACCTCAGCGTCTGCGGCGGCGTTTCCCGCACGGAAGTACGCCGCGAGATCCAGCTGCGCAAGCCTCGCGCGCTCCCGCTTCCTCTCCCAGGCGCGGGCCGCCGCCGCCCTGCCCTGCTTCTCAGCCCCTCGGCGCCTGGCAACTTCGCGGGCGACCTCACGATCGTGGTCGGTCGGCGTGAAGCCCGCCTCGCAACGCGGGCACTCGCAATCCCGGCGATGTGTCTGGCCATCCGCCTCGAGGCGTACCAGCTTGGCCCGCAGCTTCGAACCCGGCCCGAATCGCGTCTGAGCATCCATGGAAGGAAGCTTTCTCATGATCGCACCCTGATTGTTTGTTCAGGTACCACTATGGCCCGCTGGCGACCTTCGCGCAAGTCGACCTCCTGGTTGCCTCGAACGAGATGCAAGCCCCTGACCATTTCATGGGCATGTGGCAACAAACGGCGTGAATTTCTCCCCGCCGTCGGATCTCCTTGCGCGCGACGAGACCTTTCTCTATGAATGCGCCCCTCAGTTCCCGTCCCTCCGTCGTCGGACCCCATCGTCTAGCCCGGCCTAGGACAATGGCCCTTCAAGCCAAGAACGCGGGTTCGAATCCCGCTGGGGTCGCCGCAACATACTGTAATAACTCTACTTTTATCGATGGCCGTTTGGCTTTGCCACGCTGTTGCCATGGCAGATCCAATGGTTTCCGCCACGTACCGAAGCGCTTGCCATTCGACCCGCTGGGGTCGGTCGGCCTGCGCCGCGCCGCCCGCCGCACCACCATCCTCCACCGCCGGTCTCAAGTTGAACGGTGCCCGGTGGGTTCGCCCTCCAAGATGTTTCTTGGTTGGCCGCGCCCAATCCATCTCGGTCGGTCCCGACGGGACCGACGGCAGCGTGCCGACTCTCGAGGATCTCTGCGGGTACACGCGGACCACGACGCCGTGCTATCCAGTCGGCGATGCGGATCATCGACGTGACCCATTGGCTCGATGAGCACGGCCAGATCCCGACCGACAACCTGCGCCTGAGACGACAAGTGCTCCGGGTGGCTCAGTTCATCGAGTACGGCGGACGGCTTGAGAAGGCGGAATTTCGCGAGACGCTGGTGTCCTGCAGGCGCCGTCCTGGCGGACGGGACTGCCTCGGGCTGATGTGGGTCACCAAGAACGAAGACGATTCCATTCTTTCCTACTGCCTCATCTGCAAGACCGATGAGGCGCTGATTCGCGGTTGGCAAGACACCGACTGGGCCGATGGGCCCATGGAGCCCGTCGGCCCCGAGTCGAGCGCTGTCGGGGCTGCTGACGAAGGTCCGCCGCTGAACTGATCGTTGCCGGCTAACGTGTGATCGGCCGTCGAGCGGAGTGATAGATCCGCAGCACGACGAGCGGCATTTGACGGCGTGCACGCGCTCAATATCGTCAAGACGTTCAAGCCCGACGTCTGCTTGCTCGACATCGGCCTTCCGGCCATGGATGGGTACGAGCTCGCGCGTCGCCTTCAACAGTCGAAGGACCTGCCCGCGGGCGCGCGGCTCATCGCCGTCACGGGTTACGGGCAGGATGCCGACGAGCGACGGACCGCAGATGCTGGCTTCAAGGGTCACCTCGTCAAACCGGTGACCTTCGATGACCTCACGGGCGCTTTGGCGTCGTCACGCCAGCCAGTCGCCGTGGCTTCCATGAGCGACATGTCCGCTAATGCCGCGTCTGCGTCAGGGACCGGCCGCGAGGCCGCGACGTCTCGGCGTCCGGATCTCATTCGATTTGGTAGTAAGATATGTTACCTTCGGCAGCGTGAAGTGGATTGCGGCCGCCTTCATCCTGATGGCTTGGGCGATCCCCCCCGCGGCAGCCGACGATGACCCCGGATCGGCCGCCGAGACGGCGGCGAAGATGAACGCGCGGGGCCTCGAGGAGTACGAGAACCTCAACTTCGAAACGGCCGAGAAGACGCTTCGGGCGGCGATCGCGCTGTGCGACGAGAACGGCCTCGGGAAGGATCTGAAGGCGCGGCTGACCGTGGACCTGGGCGTCGTCATCCTGGCCTCCGACCCGAAGCGCCATGAAGAAGCGGTCGCCGCGTTTTCCGCGGCATTGGCCATGGCGCCCGACGTGAAACCGGTCGAGCGGATCGCGAACCCCGAGGTCTCGGCCGCGTTCGCCGAGGCGACCAAGCGCGCGGGCGCGGGAGGCGGCGTAACTGGCGCCGCCACGGTCGTGGATGAGATCGCGGCGGCGGCGGCCCGCGCCGACCCGAGCGAAACGAAGAAGAAGGCCGGCCACGGGGCCGACGGGGAAGCGAATGCCGGCGACGACAAAGCGGCAAGCCATGGCGACGCGGTCGAATCCGTCTCGGTCGGGGCGTCTGGGCCTGCCGGCGCCCACGACCGCTTCTTCCTGGGGCTCGCGCTCGGCACCGGATTCGGCACGTCGTCGGGGAACGGCGAGGTGAACAGCGACGTGAAGGCGCCGGGCGGCCTGTCGGCGTCGGCGCTCGCTCACGTCGAGCCGGAGATCGGCTACCTGGTCACGCCGGCGCTGCTGCTATCGCTGCAGCTCCGGGTGCAGTTCATCTCGGGAACCACGCCGGCGCGCGATCCGAGCGGCACGATGTGCGGCTCGGACCACCTCTGCTCGGCGGCCAAGGGCGCCGAGGCGGTGTTCGCGCGTGGCGCCTGGCTGTTCGGACAAGGGGCCTTTCGTCCGTTCGCCTCGGGCACGCTCGGGGTCGGTGAGATCCGCCACGTCATCTCGTTGCCCGGGCGCGGCTGCGGCTCGGACGCCATGCAGCCGCGGCCGTGCGTCGACACGTCGCTGGCGGGGCCGGTATTCGTGGGGGCGGGCGGCGGATTCTATTACGACCTCACGCCGCACTTCACGGTCGGCGCTGGCGCGGTCGCGCTGCTTGGCTTCGGCAACTCCACGTTCCACGTCGACCTGACGGGTGGCGTCGCGGTGAAGTTATGATGGACGCGCGGACCAGGCCGGAGACGCGGGCAGTGCGATCGTGAAGAGCGCGGCGTTGGCGGCGCTGGCCGCCGCGATCGTCGGGACCGCGACGATGGCCGCAGGCTGCTTCCCGGCGCCGGAGGCGTGCAAGGGCTGCCAGGCGGCCGGGGCGGGCGGCGGGACCACGATTGGCGGCGCCGGCATGCCCGATGGGACAGGCGGCGGGGTAGTCGCGAGCGGCGGGACGCTCGGAGCGGGCGGTGGGCCCGTGATCGGGACCGGCGGGACGTCGGCCGCCGCCAATGGCGGGGGGGCTGGCGGGACGGGCGGCGCCGCCGCCGCTGGCTCGGGTGGCTTACCGGTCGCGAGCGGCGGCGCGAGCGTCCCGGGCACGGGCGGTCGCGGTGGTGCGGGAGGTGGCGTCGGCGCAAGCGGCGGCTCGGACGTCGGCGCCGCGCCGGGCACGGGCGGCATGATCGCCGCGGCCGGCGGCATGATCGCCGCGCCTGGCGGCATGGTCGCGTCCAACGGCGGCATGGTCGCCACCGGCGGTCGTGGCGGGGCCGGCGGAGCAGCCGCATCGACGGGCGGCATGATAGGATCGGGCGGTAGCGCGGGCGTGGGCGGCAGCGGGACGGCCGGCGCGGCTGGCGGCGGCGATCTCGACCTCGTGCTCCTCTACAAGTTCGACGAGTCGTCGGGGACGACAGCGGCCGATTCTTCCGGCTTCGCGGGCGGCCCGCGCAACGGCACGCTCACGGTCGCGGGCGCCGGGACCGCCACCTTCTCGACCACCAAGATGGTCGGCACCCACTCGGTCGCGTTCGGCGGGACCACCAGCAGCACCGTCGGCGGTTACGTGACGACGCCGTCGCTCCAGACCCTGGCGCCGACCGCGGTGACGATCGCGGCCTGGGTCTTCATCAACGCCGAGCAGAACTGGCAGCGCGTCTTCGACTTCGGCACGTCCACGTCGAGCTACATGTTCCTCACCACGCATTCCAATGATGGGGGTCTGGCCGACACCGTGCGCTTCGCCATTACGACCACGGGCATGGGAGCGGCTGCCGAGCAGCGGATCAACAACGCCGCGCTGCTGTCGCTGAACGCTTGGCACCACATCGCCGTCGTGTTGCCGGCGGGAACGACGTACAGGGGCACGCTGTACATCGACGGGGTCGCCGCCGGCACCAATGCAGCGATGACCCTCCACCCGACCGATCTCGGCGCCACGACCGGCAACTACATCGGCAAGTCGCAGTTTCCGTCGGACGCGTACTTCAGCGGTCAGATCGACGATTTCCGCGTCTACAAGCGCGCCCTCACCGCCGCCGAGATCACGACCGTCTTCGGGCTGCGATAGCGGCACCGGCGTACAGCACAGCCCCCGAGGTCGAGGCGCGATCGCGTATCGCCACCTCGACCTCAGGACGACCTTACGGCGAGCACCATGCTGACCGCAGGGCTCGATAAATTCAGGTTCGCGCTCGGCCCTCCGCGTTACCGACGGGGGACTTCACCTCCGCCCGCGCCTCACCGGCGGTCGCAATGTCGCTCAGCTTCGCGCTTTCCATGATGTCCTTGGCCTTCTTGGTCCACTCGGAATTGTCCGAGTGGACGGACAGGAGAATTCCGCCACCTTTGACCAGTCCTTCGTAACGCTTGGCTTCAAACTCCGGGATTCCCATCCCCACGAGCGCCCCCGTAAGCCCGCCCACCGCACCGCCTACCCCTGCACCGGCGAGGGCGGCCATGATGGGCCCTGCGGCAATGAAAGGTCCCAGGCCGGGAATGGCCAGGGCACCGATCCCCACCAACCATCCGAGCGTTCCGCCCAGGACCGCGCCAGTCCCGGCGCCGGTCGCCGCCCCTTCAGGGGCCTTCGTGTGCTTCTCCAAGGCGAAGTCGCGCGTGCCTTCCTTGTCTGGAAACAGCACGGAGATATCATCGCTCCGAAATCCCTCGGCCTTCAATGCGTCCACGGTCTGCACAAGTTGCGAGGAGCTTGCGCAGATACCAAACACTGCTGTGTTCTTGCCAGCCATTTGAGTCCTCCTGTAGTTGATCGTGATCAGTCGTTTGCGATAGCTGCGTCAGGGCGCGATGGCCACTTCGCTGGTGATCGCTTCCCTATTCCCATTCATGACCTCCGCGGCCTTGCGCTCGACCGCGGCCTTTTCGGCGCTGGACGAGACCGGTCCTTTCAATGTCACGTGGCCATGCTCAACAATGATCTTGATGTTGTGCGCATTGATGGACAGCGTCTTGTCTCGCACGATCGCGCGCCGGATCTCCGCGGTGATCTGAACATCCGACTTTCCGTTCTTCTGTTGGTCAGCGGTGACCTCTTTCGCGTCGCGATCCCGCTTGTTGGTCCCAGTGTTGTCGGCTGCGCTCTTGTCGTCAGCATGACCTTGACGCTTTTCGGAGCGCACGCTGGTTGTCGAATCGGTGTCGGTGGTCCTGGCAGGTCGTTCGTCGGCCCGAATAGGTCCGCTCGCCGAAAGCGAAGCCCACAGGCCCATGCCGCCAAGTAGCAATGCTTTCCGAAGTACCTTCACGATTGGCTCCTTCTGTGCGGGTCAGACGGGATGGAAGACGGACATCGTCGACCACTGCCCGGTCTTGGGCTCCCGGTTTAGCGAAAACCGTGCCGAAGCCGTTCCGGGAGACGGTCGTGGTACAAGGCGGCTTTTCGTATCGCTGGCGTCACCTGGACACGCGTATCGGGAGCGATTCGAAACGAATCGACGATGGGTATATCCAGTACGGAGCGACCGCCGGGCTCGCCCTAAAGGCTCGCCAAGATCAGCTGGGGGAGGTCCTCCAGCAGCGCCTCGCCATCGGAGAGCTTTGCCTCGACGACTGCGCGTGGCATGCCGTACACCACGCAGGACGCTTCGGATTCGGTGAGGGTGCGGCCCCTGCCATTGGCGATCGCCCGGGCGCCTGCCACGCCGTCGTTGCCCATCCCAGTCATGACGACGCCAAGCGTGGCCGGACCAAGTGCCGCGGCCGCGCTCTCGAAGAGAACGTCCACCGAGGGACAGAAAGGCGAGCTGGTCGGAGTCGCATCAAGGTGAGTAGTGAGCGTTCGTCCGTCGGCACGCACACGGAGGTTCAGCCCGCCGCGGGCGATGGCGACACTTCCGGGGGACAGCGTTGCGCCTTCGGCAGCTTCGAAGACATGCAGGGCGCAAGCTTCGTCGAGGCGGTGTGCCAGCGCCTCGGTGTAGCCGGCCGGAATGTGGAGCGCGACGGCGAGCGCGCAGGGAAGATCCCCAGGCAGCGCCGTGAGCACGCGCGTCAGCGCCTGTGGCCCCCCCGTCGAGGTCCCGATGACGATCAGCCGCACGGCGTTCTTGGTCCTGGGCAACGCGATGGTCGCCGGGGCGGGAGCAACCACGCGGTGGGGTGAGCTCGCGGCGGCGATCACCTTGGCTATCAGCTCGCCGGACAGTTCGTAGAGGCGATCGGTCGCCAATGCGGTCGGCTTCTGCACGAGGTCGAATGCGCCGAGTTGCAGGGCTTCGATGCCAAGCGCGCTGTCGCTGTCGGAGATACTGACGATCACGACGTGCGGTCCGCCGGGGGCGGACAGCGCGCGGAGCGCACGCAGGACCCCGACGCCGTCCAGATTGGGCATCACGAGGTCGAGCGTGATGACGTCGGGCTGGAGCTCGGCGATCTTCTCGAGCGCTTCGAGACCGTCGCGCGCCACCCCGACCACCTGGAGACCCGGCCGCGCAGAGAGGGTCTCGCGCAGGACCTTTCGCGCGAAGGCCGAATCATCTACAACGAGGACACGAATTGGGCGCTCGGCGTTCATGGGACCTTTCTGTATAGAAATACCCCGTGCCGCTCCTCGCAGCGGAGGGGTGTCCCGAAACGCAAGAGCGACTCAGAGATTCCCACGAACAGCGCGCCGCCGGCGTTCAAGCGCGCGGTCAGTCGTTCGACGACCCGCCGGACGGTGTCCTCGTTGAAATAGATGAGGACATTGCGGCAAAGGATGACATCGAACTGTCCAAGCGCGTCGACGGTAGGGCCGTCGATCAGGTTCACCCTTCTCCAGTCTATGGCCCGGATGAGGCGCTCATCGATCACGACCTCGCGCTCGCCCAACCTTAGCCAAGGAGATGCGAACCCGGGGATGTCGCCGCGCACGGCGCGCCGGCTCAGACGTCCCGCGCTCGCGCGGGCCAAGGCGGCGCTGCTGATGTCACTGGCTACGAGGTCGACGTCGTCGAGAAGATGGCGAGCCGCCAACAACATAGCGACGGTGAACGGCTCCTCGCCGGTCGCGGAGGCGGCGCACCACATCCGAGGCCTGCGTGCAGTCACGATCGGGGCGACAAACTCGGCCACGGCGGTCTCGAGCGGCGCCAGCTCCCGAAACAGATAGGTCTCGCCCACGACGAGGCTCTCGATCAAGCAGTCGAGCTCGTCATTGCTCGCGGCGTCATAACGAAGGAAATAGTAGTAGTCGAGGAGCGATTCAAAGCCGGCTTCGACCGCGCGGTTGCCCACCTTCTCCGCGAAGATCGACGCGTGCTGAATGTCGAAGTGCAGGCCGGAGCGCTCAGTCACGAGCGCGCTCATGATGGAAAACACCTGGGGCGACATCGGCAACGCGGGCATGTCGACCTCAACGGGCGAGGAGCAGCAGGCAAATCTGACGGACCTCTGGTTCGGGATCGTCGGTGGCGGCTCTCCGCAGCATGGCGATTGCTTCCTTGCCTCCCAAGACAGCGAGAGCGCTGGCCGCGGCCTTGCGCGAGGCCCCGTTCGCCATCGTCATTGCCTTCATCAGCGCCTGGTTGGCATCCGGCCGACGCAGTCGGACCAGCACCGAGGTAAGAGCGGGGGCAAGCTCGTCGTCGGCCCCCTCGAGTGCCGTCGTCACACCGGCGATTCGTCCCTCGACGTACACCGACAACGCTGCCAGCACCGGCTCGGTGGCAGTGAGGGTCGACAAGAGCTCGATGAGCACCCTGGTCGCGTCCAAGCCAGGCATCGCCGCCAGAAAACCGATCGCGGCTGTGCGGACGGTCTCCTCGGGGTCGAAGGCGGCCGTGCGAAACGCGTTCAATACCTCCGGGGACCGAAAGCCCGCCAGCGCGGACACAGCCACCAGCCGGGTGGCAGGATCGTCGGCCTGCGCGGCGGCTAGGATTAGGGACAGACCCTCCGGGCGCTTGGCCACGCCGAGACCGATGATGGCCGCGCGGCGGATGTCGCTGTCCGCGTCGATGACGGCCGTCATCAGCGCCCCAATGGCCACGTCCCCGGTTAGACAGGAGAGAGCTTCGACGGCCGCCACCCGCACTTGCCCGGCAGGGTCGTCGAGCAGCCTCACGATGGCCTCTGCGGATGGTTCGAAGGCTAGCTTCCCCAGGGCCTGACATGCGTAGTAGCGAACCCACGAATCCCGATCACCCAGGCCCTTCAACAGGTACGCGCTGGCCCTCAGGTCGTCCACGCACTGACCGAGACTGCGCATGGCCGCGGCGCGCATCCGGTCGCCACCGTCCTTGGCCGCGGCCAACAAGGCCTCGAACGCGCGCGGATCGTCCATGAAAGGAAGCCCCTGCAAGGCGTTCTCGCGCACGCGCTCGTCGGGATCGTGGAGCCCCGCCATCAGGACCTCGAGCCCGCTCGACGATCCGAAGTAGGTGAGGATTCGCAGCGCCGCCCGGCGCACCCGCACATCGGACGAGCGAGCCGCCTCGATGGCGAGCCGCTCAGTCTCGGTGCTACCGAGGGATTGGATAGCGGCGACCGCCGCGTAGGCCACCCGGGTGTCGGCGTCGGCGAGAAGCGGGAAGACGGCGGCCACGGAGGTCACCACGCCAATCCGTCCGAGCGCCTCACAGGCGAGGACGCGCACGTCAGCATCGTCGTCGCGGAGACACCGCAGGACGTCCGCAGTGGCCCCCGCACTCGACACGAAGGGCAACAGGGCCCGCTTGTGGCCGCTGTCGCCGGCCCTTATCCCCGCGAGGATGTCCGCTTCCACTTGTGGTCCGAGCTGGCGGAGGGCCGCGGCCGCCGCGGCGGCCACGGGCTGGCTGGCGGCGTCGAGTAGAACGGTCAGCGTTGGGGCGGAAGAAGGATCTTTCAGGACGCCGAGCAAGAAGCAGATCGCTGTTTGCTCGGCCGGATCGCCCTCGATGACCGCCCGGATCAGCGGGCGTGTCGCGCCCGGCGCGGGGTGGGATGCGGAGATGGCCGCGACCACGGCATCGCCGTTGCCAGAGCGCTCACGGTTTCGGTCGTGCAGATCCGCCAGAGCAACCGCGCACAGCCGCACGATGGCGGACGGCGCGGTGGGTAAGAGGCGCATCAGCGGCGCAACAGCCGCGACGTCACCGGTGCGACCGAGCGCGCGCGCCGCTTCGGCCGTGTACTGCGGCAGTTGGAGCAGCGCTGTCAGGGGCCCTATGGCCCGAGGGTCACCGCTGCGTCCGAGGACCTCGATAGCCGGGAAGACCCGGAAGAAGTTTCCGCTCAGAACGGCGTCAACCAACGAGTCCACAGCGGCGCGTCCGCCGATCCGACCGAGGGCTTCTATGGCGGCCACCGCGACATTGTCGTCCGCGTGCCTACTCAAGAAGATCACCGTGGACAGTGCCGAGGTTGTTCTTCGGCGACCGAGAATCTGGGCGATGTCGGCGAGGAGGGGAAGGTCAGCCTGGGCCGTCATCGCCGCGAGCGCCGGGTCGGCGTCGCCGCTCACAGCCGCAAGCGCGTCGATCGTGGCGGCGATGCGGCCCTCATTGTCACGGCGGTCCCGAAGGGCCTCGCAGAGCGGACCGATCGCAACCTCGCCACTGGCGGCGAGGGCAGCCACGACCGCACGTCTGACCGGCCAGCTCGGATCGTCGAGCAGGGCCAGGAGTCTGTCGATGCTGCCGCCGCGAGCGACTCGCTCGACCTCCTCGACCCTGCGCGAATCCTCCGGCGAAAACGCCATTCGGGAGGCGGGGAGGTTCATGCCCGCTCGGGCGGCTGTGAGGCGGCGTCCGAGATCTCTCCAAGGGCCGTGAGGCTCCCAGTTAGACTGTCGACGGCCGCGGCCTGTTGGGTATTGGCGATTCGGATCCGGGCGACCGCGGCGGCGACCGCGGTCACGTCGCTAGCCGTTGCGGCGGCCGCGTTGGCCTGCTGTCCCACGGCGGTTACGATCTCCTTGACGTTCGTTCGCATCCCGGCGACGGCCTTGGCGATCTCGTCGCTCGCCGTGGCCTGCTCTCCCGAGACACGCGCAAGTGTCCCTATACCGTCGGCCTGCTTGCTGGCCGTTCCGGCGAGCGCGCTCAGGGCGTCTGACTGCTCGGTCACCGCTCGGGCCGTCTGCTTTGCGATGCGCCGAACGTCGTCAGCCGCTTTGGCGAGGCTTGCTAGGGCCTTGCTTTGCTCGCTGGTTGCCTTCGTGACCTCCCCTGCGAGCTTAGCGACCTGCCGGGTCGCGAGCTCCATCTGCCCCATGGCCCTCGATTGCTCGGTGACAGCCTTCGAGCTCTGGGACGCGTCTTTCTTGGTGCTCTCGACTGCCGACAGAACCTCGCTAGCCCCGCGAGCCTGCTCGGCGAGGCCGGTCACCATCCGCTGCGACGAGGCAGTCACATCCGTGGCGAGCGTGGAGAGAGCCACCAGCGTCTTGGTCTGCTCCGTCATGGCGGCGGCAGCCTGCTGCGCGACGGTGCGCATGAGCGTGGCTGCCTTGGCGAGTTGGGCGGCACCTGAGGCCTGCTCGTCCGCTGCGCGCGCGACCTTCTGGACACTGACGCCCAGCTGGGCGGTGGTTTTCACGGTCGCCCGAATTGCTCGGGCCTGCTCACCCGTAGCGTCCTTGGTCTGCTTGGCCATCCTCCGCATTTCAGCAGCAGCCTGACCGAGGTTCTGGCTGGCGCTCACCTGCTCGGCGGCAGCGCGCGCGACCACCTTTCCCTCATCGCTTACACGGGTCGTGCTCTGGCTGAGAGCCTGGACCGCCTGGGCCTGATCGCCGCTCGACCGTTCAATGTCGGCGATTCCGCGGTTCAAGGTGTCAACACCTTGCAGGATGGAGCCGAGGGCCTTTTCGGCGCCGGCGGCGAGGCGCGCGCCCTCGTCGGCCACCTTCAGTCCCTCGGTGGAGGCAGTGACCGCCTCGCGGGCGGTGCCTTGTAGGCCCCTGACGATCTTCGCGATGTCCGCGCTGGCGGCGGCCGCGCGATCCGACAACGCCCGGATCTCCTCTGCCACGACCGCGAAGCCTCGGCCGTGCTCGCCGGCTCGGGCTGCCTCGATACTGGCGTTCAGCGACAGCAGGTTGGTGCGATCGGCGATTAGATTGATGGTCTGGACGATGTCGCCGATCTCCTCCGAGCGTTTCCCCATCTCCTTGATGACGGAGGAGGACTCCTGCATTGCCTGACGGATGCCGATCATACCGGCGATGGAACGTCCGACGACTGCGCCGCCCTCTCGCGCGTTGGAGGTGACGTCGTCGGCGGTACGGCGCGTCGCGGTGACCAGTTCCAGGATGCGGCGTGCAGCCCCCTCCGCCTGGCTCGACGCGGCCGCGCTGCTCGCCGCGAGGCTGTTGATCTGCTCGGCGGCGCGCGCGGTGGCGTGTGCAGAGCGAGTGAGCTGCTCGATGCTGCTCGCGTTCGTATCAATGACCGCGGCGTTCTTCTCGGAGGTGGCTGCCACCTCCTCGACCGACGCGGCCAACTGAGTGAGCGTGCTAGACGTGCTCACCGTAGCGATCTCCAGCTCCTTGACCTGCTCGGCGATGCTGCGAGCGGAGCGGGACATCTGCTCGGCGGTGGCGGATGTCTCCTCGACAGCGGTGGCCATCTCGGCGCCGTCCTTGGCCACGCGCTCGACTGAGGTCGCCGCCGTGGTGATGACGCTGCCCATTTCCGCGATGCGGCCCCCCACCCCCTCGGCGTCGGCGGCGAGCTTCGAGACGCCCTTGGCCATGCCACCGATGGTGCTGGTGACCTGCTCCATCGCCGCGGCGCTGCTCTGGCCGCGCGCCGCCAGCTCGCTCAGGCTGGCGGCACTCTCGGTCGTCGCCGCCAGCAATTCCTCACTCGACGCCGCCAGATCCTCGGCGTTGGCACCTACACCCTTGATCGATCGCGACGTTTCCTCCAACATCGCCGCCGTCGATTCGGTGGAGGCGGCCAAGATGTCGCCGTCCTTCTTCACCCCGCTCACCGAAGAGGCGAGCTCGCGCAGGCCGGCGCTGACGGTCTCCTGGGCCTGTTGCAGCTCTCGCGCAGTTGCCGCCACATGGGCCTGCGAGCTCGCCATGCCGTGGACGGAGATCCCGGTCTCCTCGACCCCCGCGGCGAGCCCCTCCAGCGAGGCACGAATCTGCTCACCGGCGGCGGCCTGCTCGTTCCCTCCGGCGCCGAGCCGCGTCGCTGCCTCCTCGATGGACGCGGCCTGTAGCGCCGCATCTCGAAGGACTCGCGCGGCCCCGTTCGCGCTCGACAGGGCATGCTCCAGGGCGTCCCGACGGCTGCCGTCGCTTCCGACGGCACCGCCTGCCCCTACACCTCCCGGGGTCTTGGTGTTACGGGCCATGCTCGTCCTCCTCGCTAATCACCTTCGTAGAATCGATCAACATCAGCAGGCGGTCACGCACCTGGACAACAGCCTTGACCAGCCCTTCCGTCTGGCGGCTCACCACTGGCGGCGGCGGTTGAAAATTCTCCGCCGGGATCCGCAAGACCTCGCGGGCGCTGTCAACCAGCAAGCCCACGGTTCGCTCGGCGTGTTTCATCACCAACACGCGAGAGTCGATCGTAGGGGCCACTGCCGGGAGACCGAAGACGACGCGCATGTCTAGCACCGGCACGACGCGACCGCGGATCTGCACCAGACCTGCGACTTCGGCTCGGGCGCCTGGGACCTTGGTCGCTCCTACGAACGACTCCATCTGAACGACATCGTCCGTCGAGAGCACGTACTCTACGTCCCCGATTTTGCAGAGCACGTGCAGATCGCTCATGCGAGCGCCCCGGCAGAATCGCTCACCAGGCGGCCGCCGAGCGCCACCAGATCCAGCACCAGCGTGGGCCGCCCGTCGCCCAGATCGGTCGTCCCAGACACCCCGTGCACGCGCACGAGCTGATCATCGATCGGGCGAACCACCACTTCCTGCTGACCGAGCATTCGGTCGACCGTAAACGCGAATGGGTCGCCGTTCCGACGAACGATGATCGCTTTGCGGCGGGGGTCATCGGTGGCGACCAAGCCCAGAATTTCCTCGAGACGCAGGACGGGCACGGCCTCACCGCGGCGATGAATCATGTCGGTAGCACGGGAGGCGCGCCTCCGGTCGGGGACGTCGCGGGGAGCCTTGCGCCGGTCGGGTCCGCGGATCGTCTGGGCCAGGTCAATCTCCTGGATTTCCTCGACCATCGCGACAGGCACCACGAAGGTCTCACCCCCGCAGACGAATGAAAACGCGTCGACGATGGTGATGCTGAGGGGCAGGCGCAGCGAGAAGGTGGTGCCCTGGCCCTTGACCGTGCGCATGGAAAGCGCGCCGCGCAGCTCGTCCACCGCGATGCGCTTTACTACGTCCATGCCCACGCCGCGGCCGCTCGTGGTGGTTATCTCGGCCTTCGTCGATACGCCAGGACGGGTGAGAAGCTCGAGCAGGCCCTCGTCGGTAGTCGGAACCGCCGCGCCGGCGCGCCGGGCGACCGCGACGGCGTCGACGCCGCGCCCGTCATCGCTGACGGTCAACTCGAGCTGGCTGTCGGAGAGCTGTTGACAGGCCACAGACACCAGTCCCGTGGAGGGCTTGCCGGCGGCGCGGCGTTCCGCAGGCAGCTCGAGGGCGTGGTCCACCGCGTTTCGGACCAGGTGGACGACTGCGGGGAAGATTCGCTCGGCGACGGCCTTGTCGAGCTCCGCCCGTCCCGTGGTGATCGAGAGGCGGGCTTCTTTCCCGGTGGCCCGGCTCAACCCTCGGACGATGAGCGGAATCCGTTCGAGCAACTCCGCGACCGAGACCATTCGCGCCCGCATGATCGAGGCGCGCAGATCGCGGAGGTTGCGGCCGTTCTCCGCGATCACCTGATAAAGCGCCCGGACGTCCGCACCCTGCGTGCGCATCGCGGCGGCGGTCCGAGTGATGCGGAACTGGGTTACCACCAGCGCCGACAGGCGTTCGAGCGCCTCGTCTAGGCGGCTCACTTCGACGCGGACCACGCCACGGTGCAGGATCGCATCGTCGGGAAGGCCCTCATCCACGACAGGCGGCGCCGCATTGAGCCCGGTGAGCGCAATCGAAGTGAGTGCTTCGGGGGTAGTAGCGGTCGCCTCCATCAACGCGGAGTCGCTGCCGCTCGTGAGCACGATGAGCGCGAACGACAGTCCTCCGGTCGATTCCCCGGTGGTCTGCCTCGACTGCGGTACCACCTTGACGATCTCTGCGACAGTCGCAGCGCGTTCGCGGACCGATGTGATGTTGATGCCCTCGCTGGCACGGGCCGTGGTAGGCACAAACTCCACTACTACCCCTCGCCTTCCCTCGGTGATTCCCTGAACCAGCTGCCCGCGCTCGCCCGGGCTGAGCTTGGCCCAGAGCTCCGGCGCCAGCGAGGTCGCGAGGGCAGCGGCCGGACCATCGCCGCCCTCCTGCCGGAGCGCATTCAGCGCGTCCACGAGCTTGGACGGCGCCGCAGCCACCGGCTCGCGCTCAGCGAGCGCCTGCACCCGATGCTCTATTGCGCGGACGCCGTTCAAAAGGAGCTCGACGGATCCCGCCGGAAGGCGGCCTGCGGCGCGGTCGGCCTCTCGCAGCACCGACTCCATGGCGTGTGCCACGTCGACGATGGGTTCGATGCCCACCATGGCTGCAAGCCCTTTGATGGTATGCAATGAACGGAAGAGCTCCCGGACTTGCCGCGGGGTGGCCTTTCCCTTGGCCACCGCCTCTTCTGCCGACAGCAAATGGCCGTTGGCGGACGCCAGGTGCTCCTGGCTCTCCGCGATGAATCCCGCGATGAACTCAGCGGCTTCGAAACCGTCGCTCACTGAGCTGCCCCTGGACGTCCGTTTGTCAACAACCGGACCTCGCCCAGGAGCGTTTCAGGTGTGAACGGCTTCGTCATGAATCGCGTCGCCCCTGCGGCCATGGCCTTAGCGCGAGAGCTCTCGTCCCCGCGGGTGGTCACCACCAGTATGGGAAGGGCGCGGAGCTTGTCTTGTCCTCGAATAAATTCGATGACTTCGTAGCCGCTGATGTCCGGCATGTTGAGGTCGAGCACAACGAAGTCGAACGGCATGAGCGAAAGGCGCTCCAAGGCCTCGAGACCGCTCGAGGCTTGCGTGAAGACGACGCCTTCGATGCCGCGAAGGCACGCGATCTCCATCTCGCGCATCACTTTACTGTCGTCCACGATCAGGGCTTGGGGCATAGTGGCGCCGGGAAAAATAGACGGTTCCTGAAAGTAGGAATCCCACCTCATCCTGTCAAGGCCAGGAGAGCCCCATTTTTCGCTGGCCGAGTGTTCCCCAAAGGACCCACGTCCCAACCTCTGGACAGGTGCGCGCGCCATATCGGCCCAACGCCAGCGTGAAATGTCTTTGACTCGCGGTCCTTCGATGCCTAGGTTCGGTGAGTGGAGAGTTTGGAAAGCGCGCGACCTCGGGTCTGGGTGGTGGATGACAGCCCCCTCGACGCCGAGCGGGCTCGTCGAGTCCTCGAGGTGCCATACCAGGTCCAGGTGTTCGGCGATGGATCGGCCATGCTCGAGCAGCTCTCCAGCCAGCCTCTGCCCGATGTCTTGGTCCTCGACTGGGTCATGCCTGGGGTGTCGGGGATCGAAGTATGTCGCTTCCTTCGCTCCGGCAGTGGGGCGCGGCCGGAGCTTGCGATCCTTCTGCTCACGATGCAGACGCGCACGGATGACATCGTGGAGGGCCTGGCGGCGGGGGCTAACGACTATCTCGTCAAGCCCTACGCCGATCCCGAGCTGCGGGCGCGCGTCGACGCGCTGGTGCACTGGAAAGGGCTGCTCGCGCGCGCGCAGAAGGCCGAAGCGAGCGTTCTGCAGTTGCTCGAGCACGCTCCGGATCCACTGATCAGTATCGACCGACGCAGGTGCATCTCGTACGTGAACGCCGAGGCGCAGCGTGTCTTGGGCAGCGACGCACGTTCACTGGCAGGCCGTCCTTTGCGGGAGGTGCTGCCGGCCATGGAGGCGGACCAGCTGGGAGATGCGGCGCGCACATCGTTGCCCCTGGCGGACCTCGAGATTGGCGACCAGATTTTCTCGCCAACCATTCGCTCACTTCCGAGCTCGGGCGACGGTGGCCTTACCATCGCGTTGAGGGATGTGACCCTGCGGCGTAAGAAGGAGTCTCGGCGCCTCGACTTCTACTCGATAATCGCTCATGACCTAAGGTCTCCTCTCGGCGCCATGTTGATGCGCACCGAACTGATGTTGCGCGGTCACAGGGGCATCTTGTCCGCCGAGATGATCACGGACCTGCGCAAGATGGACTGCAACATGCGCCGCTTGGTTGCCCTCATCAACGACTTCCTAGACTTCGCGCGGATGGAGGATGCCGCACACAAGATGGCGCGCGCGAGGGTGGACATCGTGGAGTTGATGGCCGACGTCGTCGACGAGTTCAAGCCACTGGTAGAGAACACTCACCAAAGGATCCACATCGAGGCACCTGTCACCGCCATCGCCGCGCTCGGTGACAAGAGCCGCCTGCAGCAGGTCCTCACGAACCTGTTGACCAATGCCATCAAGTTTACGCCACCCGGAGGGGTCATAGGGCTACGCGCGCGGAGGGAGGGTCATTGGTGTGAGATCACGGTCGCGGACAATGGTCCTGGCATTCCGGCTGATGTCATGCCCATGTTATTCCAGCGCTACAGCCGCGGTGCTGTGGACCATGTCAATGCGACCGGCACCGGACTGGGGCTGCTCATTGTTCGGGAGATCGTCGAGGGCCACGGTGGAACCGTGGGCGTCGATAGCGTCGTCGGTGAAGGCAGCCGGTTCTGGTTCCGGATTCCGGCTGCCGAGACACCCGTCCGCGACCCAGCCAGTCGCGACCCTGGAGAACTATCCTCTCGCCAATAACCTATGGTTACGACTGCCAGGCATTCCTTCGGGGCTCGTAACATTTCCCCCGCACAGAGAGACCGCCAAGGCACTATCGGCGTGCCGCAACTCTTCGGCACATTTTTCGCAACCACCGTCACGGATGGACAGCCGCGACTGCGCGTGGCGGTGGGGTGTTACCTTCCCCCGAGCTCCCGGCAGGCCTGAATCCTCTCCGAAGGGGGGATTTTGAGTTTCAGAACGATTCTAATTGTCGACGACGACGACGAGTTCCGACACGCGCTCGGTGACCTGCTCGGATTCGAAGGATTCGAGACCTACCCCGTGAGGCACGGTCAGGAGGCGCTCGCCTGGTTGCGCGCGCACCCGCAGAGGTCTTGGCTGGTGTTGCTCGACATGATGATGCCGATCATGGACGGCGAGGCATTTCTAAGGGCCAAGGAGTGCGATCCGGCGCTTGCGGATATCCCGGTCATTGTCCTCACCGCCGGGGGTGACTGCCGCGAACTGCTGAGCGCGCCTCACAACCTCTTGAATTGCTTCCCGAAGACCGTCCCGCTGGCGGAGCTCCTCGGGGCGATTGAAGCATCCGGCTGAAAGGACCTGCGGTTGGTCTGATCTTGTGACTCGGCCTTGGACACTTGCCCTTGGTCGCCGTGTTCGGGACCGCCACCGGGGCGTGGGCGAGCAGCGCCGGGAGCCTGGGCCGTGCGAACCGACCACTCGTTGCCCTCTTTCACCCCTTCACCCGCTCGCGCGGCTCGTCAGGCTTTTCGGGGGACCTTCGCGCCTTTCTTCCGCGCCTCGGAGAGCCCGATGGCGATGGCCTGCTTTCGGCTCTTCACCTTGGGATGGCGACCCTCACCGGCCTTCAGCGTTCCGTGCTTCGCCCGCGTGAGCGCGCTGTGGACGCTCTTCTCCGCCGCGTTGCCGTACCGGCGCTTCCCTCTCGGAGTCTTCCGCTTGATTGGCATGTGGCAAAGCTAATGACTCGTCGGCGCCATGCAATGCCACTTCGCGTGCGTGCTCTTCTGCTGCACGCATTCGGATCCAATGATTTGGGACCACCGCGCCACTCGTCGCCTGAGGCGGCGCCGGCCCCGGCGGGGGAATCCTCGACAAGGCACCGGGTGTGCGGCGATTCCCGGTTGGGGGCATCGCGTGACTGCGCGCGAGGGGTGGTTACGTTGGCGCGACTTCCCACGTCATCGGTAACGCACGCGACGGCGCTTTTGCGAAGGCATCCCGGTTGCACCGACCGACAGGACGGCAGGCGGTGCTGCCCGCTCGCAGAAGGAAACAAGGAAGGGACGACATGGAACCTCGAAACGATGCAACGCTACGGACCCAGACCAAGCCCGGCTCGGGCGCGTTCGATCAGCTAGCCCAAGCGGCCCCCGCCGCCTTGTCGTCAGGCGAAAGTGGCGACCAACCAAGCCCGGTGCGCTCCCGGGTTGCGTCTCGCGCCGCAAATTCATGGGCGCGCGGTCTGGGGTTGTTCAGCCTCGGATTGGGCGCCGCGGAGGTGCTGGCGCCGACGGTCGTCGCGCGCTTCATCGGCGTGCGAGACAGCTCCCGCAACCGCACCATTCTGCGCGCCTTCGGGGCCCATAAGGTCGCTGCCGGCGTCGGTCTTTTGCTGGCGCGGCGTCGTGCCCGGTACCTGTGGTCGCGCGTCGCCGGTGACGTCATCGACCTGGCCATTCTCGGCGGCGCAGTGGCCTTCGACAAGCGCACCCGCACCGACCGGGCGTCGATCGCGCTCGCCGCGGTGGCCGGAATGACCGCGCTCGATACCTGGGCGAGCCTGACCCTCACGGATGAACCGGATGACGACGGTGGGGCGCTGGCCCGGTCCGTGGCCGGCGGCAGCGACCAGGATCCCAGCGTGCCCGTCCTGGCCGTCGTCACCATCAGCCGACCAGCGTCCGAGGTCTACGCATTCTGGCGGGACTTCAGCAACCTGGCTCACTTCATGACCCAGGTCCGGTCCATCGACGTGCGTGACCGGCTGGAATCTCACTGGACCGTTTCGGTAACGGGGCGCGACGAGCTGCAGTGGGACGCCGTCATCACGGCCGATCGGCCGGATCAGCTGATTGCCTGGCGCTCCGTGGCCGACGCCGCCTTCGACCATGTGGGCGAGGTTCGCTTCCTGACGGCGCCAGGCGGCCGCGGCACGGAGGTCCACCTGAAGATGAACGTCTTTCCCCCGGCCGGCAGGCTGGGCGAGGCGGTAGGCAAGCTGGCCCGACGCGTCCCCGAGCAAATCATCGCCGCCGATCTGAAGCGCCTGAAGCAGCTGCTGGAGACGGGCGAAATCATGAAGTCGGACGCCAGCATTCATCGCGGCCGGCGCCCAGCGCGACCATCCACCGACGACGAGCCACCCCTTCGAACCACGTAACCGATTCACGCAGCCGAGACGAGGAGAACGGAAATGAAAGCGAATTGCTGGGAGGGAAAGCAGAAGGTCCGCGTGGAGACAGTGCCGGACCCGCGCATCCTGAGCGACGGCGATGCCATCGTGAAAGTGACCTCGACCGCCATCTGCGGGTCAGACCTGCACCTCTACAACGGGCTCATTCCCTCGATGCAGAAGGGGGACGTGCTAGGGCACGAGTTCATGGGTGAGGTCGTCGAGACCGGACGCGCGGTGAAGGAGCTAAAGGTGGGTGACAGGGTGGTGGTCCCCTTCCCCATCGCCTGCGGCCAGTGCACCATGTGCCACGAGAAACTATTCTCGCTGTGCGAGAACAGCAACCCGAACGCCTGGATGGCCGAGGCGCTATGGGGGCATTCCCCCTCTGGCCTGTTCGGCTACTCGCATATCCTGGGCGGGTTCGCCGGAGGCCAGGCCGAGTACGTGCGCGTGCCGTTCGCTGACGTTGGTCCCATCAAGGTGCCCAACGGATTACGCGACGAGCAGGTCCTCTTCTTGTCCGACATCTTCCCCACTGGCTACATGGGGGCAGAGATGTGCGACATCAAACCGGGCAAGGTCATCGCGGTGTGGGGGGCCGGCCCGGTGGGCCAGTTCGCCATTGCCAGCGCCCGACTGCTCGGAGCCGAGCGCGTGATTGCAATAGACCGGTTCTAGTACCGCCTGAAGATCGCGCGCGAGAAGGCGGGCGCCACGCACACCATCAACTACGAAGAGCGGGACGTCCACGAGACCCTGCGCGAGCTGACCGGCGGCCGCGGTCCCGACGCCTGCATCGATGCGGTGGGCGCCGAAGCACACAGCCACGGCGTCAGCTACGCCTACGATCGTGCCAAGCAGGCGCTGATGCTCGAGTCCGAGCGGCCCATCGCCCTGCGCGAGGCGATCCGCGCTTGCCGAAACGGCGGCATAGTCTCGGTGGTCGGGGTCTACGGTGGCTTGATCGACAAGTTCCCCATGGGCTCCCTGCTGAACAGAGGTCTGACCATGCGGGGTGGGCAGTGCCACGTGCACCGCTACCTCGAGCCGCTGATGGGCCATATCGAGCGGGGCGACATCGACCCCAGCTTCGTGATCACCCATCGCATGCGCCTCGACCAGGCCCCCGAGGCCTTCGAGATGTTCCTGAAGAAACAAGACAACTGCGAGAAGGTCGTCCTGTCCGCCTGATCGGGGCCTTCGGACGACCATGACCGAGAACAACACACACGGAGGATTCTCATGACGACCACTAACGTTCCTCTCGCCGTCGTGACCGGCGCTTCATCGGGCATCGGCTACGAACTGGCGAAGTGTTGTGCCAAGGGCGGCTTCGATCTGCTCATCGCCGCTGACCAGCCGAGCATCCAGACCGCCGCCCATGATCTGCGGCAGTTCGGCCGGAAGGTGGAGGCCCTGGAGGTGGACCTTGCCACGCTCGACGGTGTGAATCGACTCTACGACGCCATCGGCGGCCGGCCGGTGGACGCCTTGCTGGCCAACGCGGGCCGAGGCTTGGGCAAGTCGTTCTTCGATCAGGACTGGAATGACATCCGCCAGGTCATCGATACGAACGTCACCGGCACCCTGGCGCTGATCCATAAGGTGGGCCGAGATCTACTGGCTCGAGGCACGGGCCGCATCCTGATCACGGGGTCCATCGCGGGGTTCATGCCCGGGACATACCAGGCCGTCTACAACGGTACCAAGGCGCTGCTGGACTCCTTCTCGTTCGCGCTGCGGGCCGAGTTGAAGGACAGCGGGGTCACGGTGACCTGCCTGATGCCGGGCGCCACCGAGACAGAATTCTTCGAGCGCGCTGACCTGCTCGACACGAAGGTCGGCAGTGGCAAGAAGCAGCCCGCCGACGAGGTGGCAAAGGCCGGTTATGACGCCATGATGAGGGGCGACGGTGACGTGGTCGCTGGCTGGAGCAACAAGCTGCGCGCCGCGATCGCACACATCATGCCGTCGTCCATGCTGTCCGAACAGCACCGCAAGATGGCAGAGCCCGGCTCGGCCAAGCATTAGGTCCAGCATCTCCTTCGATTCCGAGGGGTACCTGTGGCTCGACTTCGTCATCGTCGGCACGATGGAGCTGAGGGCGTCGTACCCCGTCGGTGGCGGAAGCTCTGCGGTCCAAAGGATCGACCCGACCCTCTTCGCCTAGCAGGCCCGTTACGTCAGGTCGCCGCGTTCCATCCCGGCGGGAACCGGAAAATAGTCGCCCTTCGGTCCGATGGCGTGGCCGGCCGGGATGGGGATCCCCAGCTCATCGATGCTGAATGAGGTGGGCGGCAACCGCAGCGACTCGCGCAGCCGGTCCATGGTCCCGGGCACGAAGGGGTAAAGCATGATCATCAGATTCTTCAGCACGTAGAACGCGCTGAAGAGAGCGTTGCGCCGCGATTCTTCCGGGTGTCGATCGTCGTGCGGCTTGTACTGCGCGAACAAGCTGTTGATGATGCGTGCGTAGTTTTCCGCCTCGAAGAGCATGTTAGGGTAGTCGGCGCGGTCCATCGACCTCACATAGCGCTGGACCATCCGCACGGTGTCGCTGAGCACGCCGTCCATCAGCACACCGTCGGGGACGCGCCCGCCGAACTTCGAGTGCGCCGCCGAAATAGGGCGTTCGAACGCAGCGTTGAGCGGACCGGCCAGAAAACGGTTGCGGTCGTCCAGCTTGCCGAAATCAAAGTCCGACGACTTCTCCGCCAGCCCTAGCAGCGCCAGGTAGTAGCGAATCTGGTCCGCCGTGTAGCCTTTCTCGTCCAGCAGCTGATCGCCGCCATAGAAGTTGCCGCGGCTCTTGCTCATCTTTTCGCCCGACACCAGGAGGTGGAAGACGCTCATGACGTCGGTCAGCTGGAGCTCGCCGGGCAGCGGCATGCGCTGCGGATCATCCTGCGTCCCCAGCCACATCGCCCCCTGCATGAGCACGTAGAAGAAGACGTTGTCCTGCCCCAGGAACTGCGTGACCCGCGCTGCGGGATCGCACCAGTACTCGGCGTAGGTCTCCGGGTCGAGGCCCTTCTTCGCCAGGGCTACCTTCGAGAACGCGATGGGGGCAATCAGCGAGTCGGGCCAGACGTAGAGGGTCTTGCCCGCCAGGTCCGGATCGATGGCCGGCACCGGCACACCCCAGTCGATGTCGCGGGTGATCGATCGGTGCGCCCACTCGTTCGCGACGGTCGACGGGATCCCGGCCGCCGCCAACGCCGCCCGCCCCTTTTCGAACGCCGCCTTGTCACCAAACTGCAGCACCACCTTCTTGCCCGGGGCGTACTTGCTCTTGTGCGGGGGCAACGTGGACGTCGCCTTGAGGGCCTTGTAGGCATCCTCGTGCTCGCCGTCGAAGCGTACCGACGGCAGCACCTTCTCCAACGTGTCGGCGATGACCGAGGGGCGCCACGCCTTCTTCTTGGCCTTGCCTTCGATCCAGCCGCGCAGCACCTCCGACACCTTCCACATGTCCAGAAACCAATGGACGGTGTCGCGCATCTCGGGCGTGGCGTTGGACAGCGTGCTCTTGGGGTTGATGAGCGCGGTCGGCTCGTGCTGGTGGCCGCAGCGATCGCACTCGTCGCTGTAGGCGCTGTCGTAGTTGCACTTGGGGTTGGGGCAGGTCCCCCGCACGAGGCGGTCGGGCAGGAAGCGACCGAGCTCGGGGTCGTACCACTGCTTGCTGGTGCGCTTCTCCAGCATGACGTTGCCGTGCAGGCGGGTCAGGAAGAAGTCGCACAATTGCTTTTGGATCGGAAACGTCTCGGGCTGCGAGGTGCCGGTGTAGACATCGACGCCGATGGCGTAGCGCGCGAGCGTCGCCTCCTGCCTGGCGTGGATGCCATCGATGAACTGGCGAATCGGGATCCCGGCCGCTGCGGCCGACACCTCGCTGGTCGAGCCATGATCGTCGGTGCCGTTGACGAACAAGACGTTCTCGCGGCCGATGAGCATGCCCATCCAGCGACTGTAGATGTCGGCCGGCAGATGCGCCCCGGCCAGGTGGCCAAGGTGGATCGGCCCGTTGGCATAAGGCATCCCCGCAGTCACGAGAGCGCGTCGCGGGCGCTGGACGGTCTTCAAGACCGAAGCCACGTCGACGGGGACATGCTGGTTCTTGCCGACGGAATCGGGTCCTTTGGGAGTGCCTTGGCTTGCCACGGGACCGAGGAGCTTGCCTTGAGAATTACGGTCGTACAAGGTCACCCAGTCGATCTCGGACTTCATCCACAAGAACTGATCACGGACACCGAACCCATGCAGATTCGCACGTGGCCCATTTCGGTTCGCGCCGGCGAAGCGGCGACGCTCATCGGGATCGCGCGGCGCCTCGGAGACGGCCGGCCCTTCCAGGCCGAGAGGCTGGGGCCGACGCTGGAAGAGGTGGCCGGTCCAGAGTGGGATCAGGCGCTCCTGTCGACATTACTCCCCATCGAGCGCGCTTGGGCGTGGTGGACGAGGACCGAGGTCGTCGAGCGGACGGGGCTCTCGCTGTCCACGGCCGGCGAGGCGATCGTTCCGACCCAGCTCGCGCGGGCGCAGCGGCGCCACAGGGTTTTCGGGGGATGAGCATGGTCTTCGCACCCGCGCGGAGCGAGGCGCAGCAGGTTATCCTCAGATGGGCCGACGCGGACACCGAGCAGGTGGCCGACGTGATGTGGACGGCCCCCGACGGTGAGCAGCCCTGGATTGTCGACCGCTTGTTCGACGTCTGCAAGCGCGCGGCGCCGAACGTCAGTCCGGAGGCGTTTCTGCCCGCGGCCGCCGAGAGGTCGCTCGTCATGTACGACGAGTTCATTCACGTCGCCGTGTCACCTCCTTCGGCCGCCGAGCTGCTGGGCCAGATCCAGCAGCTCGCCGCAGGCTGGTCACTCGAGACCATCCCGGGCCCAGACGAATACGCCTGGCCTGGCCGCTGAGGTGTTGCGGGCGCCGTGCCGGCCAGCCGCGCGTCGTGGCAGGCGATTGCGTTACCGGTCTTGCGCTCGTCGTGTCCTGTTGGATGATCGCGAGCCATGAGCTCTGACCCTCGGGGCGCCGCCACCCCGCCGCTCGATCTCCTCATCGTTGGGGCGGGATTTGGCGGCCTTTGCATGTTGCACAAGGCGCGGCGGTCCGGCTTGCGGGCTCTCGTCGTCGAGGCGGCGCCCAGCGTGGGCGGCACCTGGTACCACAACCGCTATCCCAACGCGCGCGTCGACATCCAGAGCCTCGAGTACTCGTTCAGCTTCGACGAGGGGCTGCAGCAGGAGTGGCACTGGAGCGAGCGCTACGCCTCGCAACCAGAGCTGCTGCGCTACGCGAACCACGTGGCCGATCGCTTCGGGCTTCGCGATGGCATCCTGCTCGGCACGCGCCTCGTCGGCGCCGCGTTCGACGAGGCCGGCGCGTGCTGGCGAGCGACGGGCGACGGCGGCCAGTCGTGGTCGGCGCGGTACCTCGTCATGGCCACCGGTCCCCTCTCGACGCCCAACACGCCCGCCTTCCCGGGCCTGGACCGCTTCCAAGGGCCCGTGCTCCACACGGCGCGATGGCCGCACGAGCCGGTCGACTTCAGCGGGCGAGCCGTCGCCGTCATCGGCACTGGCTCGTCCGGCCTCCAGGTGATCCCGACCATCGCCCGTCAAGCCCGCGCCCTCACCGTCTTCCAGCGCACCGCCGCCTACGCCGTGCCCGCGCGCAACGGCCCCCTCGACCCCGCGCAGGAGGCGCGCGTGAAGAACGACTACGTGGGCTTCCGCGCGCGCAACCGCACCATGCGCAGCGGCTTCGGCAGCGAGCTGCCGCCGCGCATGGTTTCGGCGCTCGCGGCGACGCCCGAGGAGCGCGAGGCCGCGTTCGAAGAGCGGTGGCGCATCGGTGGCTTCAGCTTCCTGGGCGCGTTTTATGACCTCTTGCTCGACGAGCGCGCCAACGCCTTCGCGGCCGAGTTCGTGCGCGGCAAGATTCGCGAGATCGTGCGCGACCCCGAAACGGCGCGACGGCTCTGCCCCACCCAGCCCATCGGATGCAAGCGCCTCTGCATCGACAGCGTCGGCTACTACGAGACGTTCAATCGGCCGAACGTGCGCCTGGTCGACGTCGGCGGCGACAACGCCATCGACGAGCTCACCCCCACCGGTCTCCGGACGCGCGCCGGAGAAGAACACCCGTTCGATACGCTCGTGTTGGCCACCGGCTTCGACGCCATCACGGGCACGATGAAGCGCCTCGACCTTCGCGGCCGCGGCGGCCTCGCGATCCAGGACAAGTGGGCGCCCGGACCGCTCAACCACCTCGGTCTGATGATTGCGGGCTTCCCCAATCTGTTCACCATCGCGGGGGCTGGGAGCCCCACCGCCTTCACCAGCGTGATCCTGGCGATCGAACATCACGCCGACTGGATCGCGGACTGCATCGTCTGGATGAACGAACGCCGCTACCGCACGATCGAGCCAACGCCGGAGTCCGAGGCCGCATGGGTGGAGCACGTGAACGCCATGGCCGCCAAGACCGTCTACCTGGGTTGCAACTCGTGGTACCTCGGCGCCAACATCCCCGGCAAGCCGCGCATGTTCATGCCGCTCGTCGGTGGTTTCCCCGCCTATGCCGCCCGCTGCGCCGAGATCGCCGCCGCCGGATATTCCGGATTCGCCTTCGGCTGACCCCGCGTCAGGCGCTCGTCGAATGAGCGCCCGCGCGAAGCTCGGCGGTAGGGGTTGCGCTGCGCATGATCGATCCTAGCTTACAGGGGAGGAGTAATCACCATGTCGGCTGATGGCGTTGACGACCGAAAACACCTTGAAGAGCTGCTGAAACATTTTCAGACCGCGATGCTGGTGACGCACACCGAGGGGCCAGGGCTCCGGGCTCGACCGCTGGCGCTGGCGTCCGCGCACCACGGGGGCGTGCTCTATTTCGCGACCAGCGCCTCGTCGCCCAAGTGACCTGCCTGGGAGTTTTCGGACCAGCTGAAACCTGAGAGCATGCCCTCCAGACACGGAGGAGCGATGCGGAAGTCAAGGTTCACGGAAGAGCAGATGGTGAAGATCCTGCGCGAGGCAGACAGGATCCCGATGGTCGAGGTGGCCAAGAAGCACGGCGTGAGCGAAGGAACGGTCTACGCCTGGCGGAAGCGCTTCGGGACGATGGACGTGCCCGACACGAAGCGACTGAAGAGCCTCCAGGCTGAAAACAGTCGCCTCAAAAAGCTGGTCGCCGAGCGAGACCTTGAGATCGAGGTGATGAAAGAGATCGCGGCAAAAAAATGGTAGGCGCGTCCGTCAGACGGCAGCAGGTCGAGTACGCCCGCCGGCGTGGCTTGTCCTGTCGCCGCGCGTGCGCGCTGGTCCGGGTGGCGCGCTCCTCGCTGCGGTACAGGTCGCGGAAGGTGCTCAAGGACGCACCGGTCACGCAGCGGATGCGCGAGCTGGCGGCGCAGTACCCCCGCTACGGATACCGTCGGGTGCGGATCTTCCTCGGACGCGAAGGACACGTGATGGGGCCCGAGCGAGCTCATCGGCTCTGGTGCCAGGCTGGACTGCAGGTTCCCCGTCGGAGACCGCGTCGTCGCGTCGCCGCGAGCCGGCCTCGGCCGCTGCCCCCAACGGGCCCGAACCAGGTGTGGGCGTACGACTTCGTCTTCGACATGGCGGCGACGGGTCAGCAGATCAAGTGCCTGACCGTCGTCGACGAGTGGACGCGGGAGGCGCTTGCCATCGACGTGGCAGGAAGCATCCGGTCGGGCCGGGTCATCGAGGTCCTCTCTCGCCTGGTCAGCGATCGAGGCGCGCCCCGGTACCTCAGGTCGGACAACGGACCTGAATTCATTTCAGCGGCGATCTTGCGTTGGACGACCGCCGCGGGAATCGAGACCACGCACATTGCGCCGGGCAAGCCCTGGCAGAACGGCACCGACGAAAGCTTCAACGGACGCCTCCGCGACGAATGTCTCTCCGTGGAATGGTTTCGCTCCCGCCGAGAGGCTGTGGCGATCATCGAGACCTGGCGCCAGCACTACAACGAGGTCAGGCCGCATTCGAGCCTCGGATATTTGACACCGAACGAGTTCAGGGCGAAGCACATGACGATCGACAACCAGATCGGAGCGGCTGCTCTCTAGGAATCACTGGGCCGAAGAACCCAGGCAGGTCACAAGGTCGCCGAGCTCGAAGAGATGCCCGAAGTGGCGGTCACCTTGCAGGACAGCCGCCGCTTTGTCTCGATCGCCGGCACGGCTCGCATCACCCGCGATCGTGCGCTCATCGATCGCCTCTGGAGCGAGACCTGGAAGCTCTGGTTCCCCCAGGGCAAAGGCGATCCCGAGCTCTGCATCATCGAGGTGACGCCACGCGATGCGGAGTACTGGGATCAGAGCGGCTTGGCGGGGGTGAAGTTCGTCTTGGAGGCGGTGAAGGCCTACGTGACTGCCACTGAGCCCAAATCGGGTGGGTCGGCCAACCACGCCAAGGTGAACGTCTAAGGGAGCACCGCCGTGAGGGGGGCCGTTTTGTCCCCCGTCTCAACAGGGCGCCGCCGGCGCGTTCGCGATACCATGCGCGGCCATGATCACCAGCCAGCCCCGCCTCCGCGTCATGATGGTCTTGTTTGCTGCCCTGCTTCCGTCTGCGCCCTGCTTCTCCCGCGCCGCGGTGGCGGCGCCGCCCACCGAAGAGCTCTCCCTCACCGCGGTGTCAGATACGTTGGCGGACGTGGCGCGCCAGCAGTCCGAACGAGGGCGGCGCTACGAGCAGGCGGGCCAGTACAGCCTCGCGCTCACGGAATATCGCGACGCCATCGCCGGGCTTGACAGGTCCTTCGACAGGCCCTCGAACCAGGCGAGCGGAAATCCCAAGGCGTTTCTCGTGCGCGGGGGAGCCGCGGTGGACGCGGCGCGGGCCCTGTCGCGAATCCCCGGATACGATCGCGACGAAGTCCGACGCCTCGCGGAGCGGGCGGAGCTCGATTTCAGGGCCGTAGCGCGGAACTGCAAGGCTGACGCCGCGGGCCGCGACCTGATCCAGAAGGCGATGCTGGGAGAGGGATACGCCCGACTGCTCCGGGGCGATCTCGAAGGAGCCCGCACGAATCTTCTGGGTGTCAGGTACGGTCAGACCGTCGGCCAGATGGTCGCTGCGCAGCAGGTCCAGAGCGCGGTCGGCCGCATAAACATCGACATCGCCGCCCAGGACAAGGCGCCCCCGCAACAGGGCCCGCAACAGGGATCGAAGGCGAAGCTGGACAAGCTGACAGCGTCCATGAACCTGGGTCAAGAGATCGTGAAGAGCTTCTTTCCGAAGTACCAGGGGCTCGCGCTCGCGATCGGGGACTTCGCGGACGCCTTCCGAAAGTGAGCAAGGGCGATCTGGGGACCGACCCCTGAATTCCCGGAAGAAACGCTACTCCGAACGATCCCGTCCCCCGGGGCCGCCGGCGGGTGGCTCGGAGTCGAATCCCGCTCGGTGCGCTGCGCGCGCGGCAGCGGCGACGTCGGCGAGAATGGCACGCGCTCGCGGCAGCAATGTCGCGCCGGGGGGGAGAAGGCGCACACCACGCGAGGTTCGCTCGAACAGCTTCACGCCGAGCTCGTGCTCGAGCGAGCGCATCTGGCGACTGAGGGGCGGCTGTGACAGGTGCAGGCGAGCTGCCGCGCGACCCACGTTGGCCTCTTCCGCGACCGCGACGAAATACTCCAGCTGCGCCAGACTCACGGCAAACAGCTTACCACGCACGCATGGCACCCCTGCCAGATCGAAAAGGTATTGGATCGCAGGCGACGACGCCCACAGAGTCGAGCGATGGCAATCGAGATTCTCGGACCCGCTGAAGTCGCGGCGATGCGGCGGGCGGGACGAGCCGCGGCGGCCACCTTGGCAATGATCGCGGCGCGCATCTCGCCCGGCGTGTCCACCGCTGACATCGACGCGTGGGTGCGCGCGGACACGTCTCGGCGTGGCGGGCGGCCCAGCCAGCTTGGGTTCCACGGGTTCCCGGCGGCGGTGTGCACGAGCCGCAACGCCGTCGTCTGCCACGGAATCCCGAGCCCGCTAGAACACCTCGCGACGGGCGATATCGTCAACGTCGACGTCACCACCGAGCTCGGCGGTTTTCACGGCGACACGTCGGCGACGCTGTTCGTGGGTGCGCCCGGTGCAGAGGCTCGACACATCGTGGAGACCGCCCGCCGCTGTCGCGACGCCGGGATCGCCGAAGTCCGCGCCGGGGCCCGCCTCGGGGACATCGGCGCCGCCATCGAGGAGCTGGCCGCGCGCGAGGGCTGCAGCGTGGTGCGCGAGCTCGGTGGGCACGGGATCGGCCGCCTCATGCACCTGCCGCCGACGATCGTCCACGTCGGGCCACGCGGGATGGGCCTGCGCCTGCAGGAGGGCATGGCCATCACCATCGAGCCGATGATCAACCTCGGCGGCCCCGAGGTCGGGCATCTCGACGACGGGTGGACGGTCGTCACCGCCGACGGCTCGCTATCCGCCCAGTTCGAGCACACCGTCCTCGTCACACGCCAAGGCTGCGAGATCCTCACGCCCCCGCCCGCGCCTTGACTCGGCAACGGAGCTATCGCAGCTCACCCGTTTTGCAAGGCGCCCCGGTGGCGCGGGAATATCCGTCCTCGGACTCGTTCCCCTTCCAGGAAGGAACATGCCTGACCCGACGTCGATTACCGAGCTCGATCTGTCGCCCCTGCCGGGCAAGACGTACTTCAACTCCATCCGGCAGTGGCGGGAGGAGTTCATTTACTTCCTGCTCGTGGATCGATTCCACGACAGCAAGGCGCGGACTCCGGCCAGCGGCGGCGCGGCGAGGGCGCCCGGAGGCGGCACGCGGGACACCTTCTGCGGCGGCACACTTCGCGGCGTCAAGGAGCACCTCGACTACATCCTCAACCTCGGCTGCACGTCGATCTGGCTGAGCCCGGTGTTCGAGAACGTCGCGGATCCGCACAGCTTCCACGGGTACGGGATCCAGAGCTATCTCGACATCGACCCACGCTTCGGCACCAAGCAGGACCTCGTGGACCTTGTCGACGCCGCCCACAAGCGCGACATGCGCGTGTTCCTGGACGTGGTCATCAACCACATGGGGGACATCTGGTCGTACAAGCCCGACGTGGGGTTTCGCTACTTCAACGATCAGGAGTTTCCGTTCGGCGACTTCCGCCGGACGGACCGGCCCGTGCCCACGGAGCTCCGCGATCCGCAGCACTTTCACCGCCGCGGACAGATCCAGAACTTCGACGCCTACCCCGAATACGAGCACGGCGACTTCTTTTCCCTCAAGGATCTGGCCCACGAGGACACGCCCCAGGGCAGCCGGCTGATGGACATCCTGACCGCCGCGCATTGCTACTGGATCCGCGAGGCGGACATCGACGGCATGCGCCTGGACGCCGTCAAGCACGTGAGCCAGCTCGCCACCTCCCAGTTCTGTTCCAACGTGCGGGAATACGCCTACAAGCTCGGCAAGCGTACATTCCTCACGTTCGGCGAGCTCATCGCGGGCGACGACGCGATCGATCGGTTCATCGGCGCCAACACCTCGAAGCTCGATCCCGGGGGGCGGGTCTTCTTCGGAATCGATTCGGTGCTGGACTTCCCGCTCTACTTCGCGCTCCCGGGCGTCATCAAGGCGATGAGCCCGCCGTCGCAGGTGTTCGAGCGCTACGACCGGCAGCGGCGGCGCGCGCTGAACGAGGGCGAGATCGGGCGCTATCTGGTCACGTTCCTCGACAACCACGACGGCGTGGGTCAGCCCGACGACGGCAAGCGGCGCTTCGCCGCCGACGCTCCGGACGCGCAAGTGATCGCCGGGATGGGGTTCCTGCTGTGCGCCCTCGGCACGACGTGCATCTACTACGGCACCGAGCAGGGGCTGAGCGGCAAGGACGGCGGCGACGTCGTGCTGCGCGAGACGCTGTTCGACCTCGCCGATCCCACCAAGAACTACCTCAACCAGAGCTGCCGCATCTATCAAGAGATCGCCAAGCTCGCCAACCTGACCGACGCGATCGGCGCGCTGAAGTACGGACGGATGTACTTTCGCGAGATCTCGGGCAACGGTCGCGACTTTGGCCTGCCGCAAGGGCACCCGTGCACGCTCGCCTTCTCGCGCATCCTGGCCGATCAGGAGGCGCTGGTCGCCTACAACACCTCGACGGTCGCCGCCCGCAGCGACTTTGTCGTCGTCGATGCCACGCTCCAGAAGAATCGGCCCACCATGACGATCCGCTACGACAGCACGGGCACGCGCACAGGAGCGACGGTCAACGTCGCGGCGCACCCCGACCCGTCGAACAGCACGCGCCTCGTGCAGCTCGCGCTCGAGCCCATGCAGTTCGTCGTCCTGTCGTGAGCGTCTTGCCTGACGTCTGACGCGCACGGACCAGGAAGATTGGAAACCACTGTTCGCGCCACCTGGTCCTGGTACACTCGGCGCCGAAAGCGGGGAGCATGACTGGCTTCGGAATGTTGACGCGAGCCTCGATTTTTTCGGTTCTCCTGCTGGGCGTCGTGACGGCGCCTTCGTGCAGCAGCAACAACGGCACGCCGGGCACAGGGAGCTCGTCCGGTGGAGCTGACGCCTCAGGCAGCGGAGGTTCTAGCCAGAGCGGCGGCATGACGGGGTCACAGACCGGCGGCACGCAGGGATCCTCGACGGGCGGGGCAAGCGGGGGCGCGGTCGGAACCGGGGGTGCGGTCTCGACAGGCGGCACGAGCGCAACCGGCGGCGCGGTCGCCAGCGGCGGCATGGTCGGAACCGGAGGCGCGGTCTCTACGGGCGGCAGCGCGCTGGGAGGCGGTGGCGCGGTTGGAGTCGGCGGTGCCGTGGGTGCGGGCGGCGGTGCAGCGAATGGGGGCCACGGCGCGCCGGGTGGCACTCCGGGGCCGGGCGGCATATCGGGGTCGGGCGGCATGGTCGGATTTCCTTGCGACAACGCCAGCGGCGCTGGGACACCCAACGGGACATGCAAGCAGCTGCAAACTTGTTGCACGTCGATGCCCAAGAGCACGGCCTCGCAAGACTGCATCGGCAACTTCACCAACCACAACCCGATGGACGCCGAGTGCTCGGTCTTCCTCGCGTGCTACCGGACCATGAAGTTGTGTAACTGAGGGCCGCGCAGAGCCGTCGCTGGCCGCGGGCCGCTACGGCGCAAAGATCGTTATGCGTCGAACCCGCGGTCCAGGCTACGGTTGAACCGTCGCCCGTTCGACGCGCGACTGAAGATCGACACATGGATCATCGACGACGACTGATCGGCGGGCGCGCGCTTGGCCCCCTCGTGGGTGCGCTGTTGATGGAAGCGGTGCTGGCCGTGACGGCCGCCCGGCCCGCGGCGGCGCACAAGAACGGTATCGTCGCGTTCAGCTGTGACGGCTGTCATACGGGTGGAAAGCCCGCAACGGTCGGGTTGACGGCCAACCCGATGAACCCTGCCGTCGGTCAGGCGGTCACCTTGACGCTCACGGTGTCGCAGACGAACGGTTCGGCGGCCGGCTTCTATATCTCGACGATGCCCCAGGTGGGGACCTTCAAGACCCTGCAGTCCGGGACGATGCTGACCGGCAGCGGGACCGGCGTCACGCACAGCATGCCCATCATCGGGTCTGGCGGCGTCACCTCGATCCAGGTGGGCTGGTCGGCGGCTCAACCGACCGGCGCCAACTTCATCGTGTATGCGCTGTCGGCGAACAACGACGGAACCTCGAAAGGCGACGGGGGCGGCATGGCGATGCTGTCCATCGCGTCTGGATGCACCGGGATGCCCTACTACCTCGATCAGGACGGGGACGGCTACGGGACCTCCGATCCCGGTTTTCAAGTCCTCCTCGATTGCTCGAAGCCCATGGGCTACTCGGCCGTCTCGGGCGACTGCGACGACTTCGAGAACACCGTCTACCCCGGCGCCAAGGAGATCTGCGACGGCAGGGACAACAATTGCAACGGGCAGATCGACGAGGGCCTGAACAGCCAGACATTCTGTCAGGACAAGGACGGCGACGGGCACGGGGTCCCCGGTGGAATGACGATCATGGGCTGCACGCAGACCACCGGATACGGCGATTGCGCAGGCGACTGCAACGACAACGACCGCACGATCTACCCCGGCGCACCCGAGCTCTGCGACGGCAAGGACAACAACTGTAACGGGCAGGTGGACGAGGGCGCCCGGATGACGTGCGGGCTGGGCTGGTGCCGGCGCGACGCGATCGGATGCACCTCCGTGTGCACGCCCGGCGCGCCGACGGTCGAGACCTGTAACCTCTTCGACGACGATTGCGACGGCATCGTCGACAACGGGACCGATCTGCAGCTCTGCGGCGCCGCGGGCCTCAAGTGTGTTCAGGGGATCTGTGTCAGCGCCGACAGCGTGGACGCGGGCGCCAGCACCGGTGGGGCGTCGGGCTCGGGCAGCGGCGGCGTCTCGGGCGGCGCCAGCGGCGGCGCTCCGGGGCACGGCACGGGAGGCCTCACGGGCCACGGGACCGGGGGAGGCAGCGGGGGCGCGCCGCACGCCGGTACGGGCGGGGCCGTGAATCCGGGCGGCAGCGGTGGCTCGGGCGGAACGCCCGCGATCGGTGCGGGCGGCTCGGCGCCGACGGCGACCTCGTCGCAGGGCGGATGCGACGTTGCTGGAAGCGCGGCGGCGGTGGACGTGCTGGGGATCGCGCTCGGTCTCGGAGGCATGCTGCTGGCCCGGCGGCGGACGGCGGCGCGACGCGCGACCTCACGCCCGCGCGGTTGAAGCCGCCTGGCAGCCGTCATGGTGGCCGCTCGGATGTTGACCGGTCCTGGCGTGGCCCGGTACGGTGGTGCTTTCATGGGCCGAACACGCTTCGCTCTCCTCTGCTTCTTGGTCTTCGATATGACGACAACATCCGCGCACGCGAAGGATCGCCGGGACATCCAGGCCAAGTACAAATGGAACCTGGCCGACCTCTATCCGTCGGAGGCGGACTGGACCAAGGCCAAGCAGGATCTCGGCCGCCGCATCTCCGACCTGGCAAAGTTTCGCGGGCACCTGGGCAAGTCGGCGCAATCGTTGCTCGAGGCGTTGCAGGTCATGTTCGAGCTGGACCACCAGCTTTCGCGCCTGTCGGTTTACGCCAACAGCCTCTCCGATGAGGATGTGCGCGCGGCGCGCCCCCGCGAGATGAAGCAGTCGGCGGAGGAGCTGGCCACCCAATTCTCGTCGGCGAGCTCGTGGGTTCGGCCCGAGATCCTGGCGCTGGAGGCCGCCAAGGTGCGCAAGTTCATCGCGGACGAGAAGAAGCTCGGACCGTATCGCGTGTATCTCGAGGAGACGCTTCGCCGCAAGCCGCACACGCTGGGAGCGGCCGAGGAACGGGTGGCGGCCGAGGCCGGCGACCTCGAGCACGCCGGCAGCGAGATCCACGGCGTGCTCTCGAACGCCGACCTTCCCTACCCGATGGTGAAGCTGTCCACGGGCGAGGAGGTGCGGCTGGATGCGGCCGCCTACTCGTTGCATCGCCAGGACCGCAACCGCGCGGATCGTGATCGCGTCTTCTCGGCGTTCTTCGGCGGGCTGAAGACTTACGAGCGGACCATGGGCGCGACGCTCGCGGCGGCGGTCAAGTCGCACCTGTTCGAGATGCGAGTGCGCCACTTCGATTCGACGCTACAGGCGGCCCTGTTCCAGGACAACATCCCGCCTGTCGTCTACAAGCAGCTGCTGGCGGACGTGCACCGCAGCCTGCCGGCGCTGCATCGGTACCTCACGCTGCGCAAGCGCATGCTCGGGCTCGACGTCCTCCGCTACCAGGATCTCTACGTCCCGCTCGTGGCCAGCGTGGACATGCACTTCGAGCCCGACGAGGCGCGGGCCATCACGCTCGACGCGCTCGCTCCCCTCGGCAAGGAGTACACCGACGCCCTGCACGCGGGCTTCGAGAGCGGTTGGACCGACTACTTGCCCTCGACGGGCAAGCGCTCGGGCGCGTACTCGACCGGTGTCTATGGCGTGCACCCGTACCAACTTCTGAACTTCAACGGACGCTACGACGACCTGTCGACGCTGGCGCACGAATCGGGGCATTCGATGCACACGTTCCTGTCGTACGCGGCGCAGCCCTACCCGACGGCCGACTACCCGATCTTCGTGGCGGAGGTGGCGTCGACGTTCAATGAGAACCTGCTGATTCACTACATGCTGGACCGGACCAAGGACGACGCCTCGCGCTTGTTTCTGCTCGGGACGCTGCTCGACGGCTTGCGCACGACGCTGTTCCGACAGACCCAGTTCGCCGAGTTCGAGCTGGCCTTTCACGAACAGGCCGAACGCGGCGAGCCGCTGACGGGCGAGAATCTGTCCGCGTCGTACTTGAAGATCGCGCGCGAGTACTACGGCCACGACAAGCACGTGTGCCAGGTCGACGACCTGCTGGCCATCGAATGGGCATACGTCCCACACTTTTATTACGACTTCTACGTGTACCAGTACGCCACCAGCATGGTGGCCTCGACGTCGCTGGCCCGGGCGGTGCGGCAGGAAGCGCAGACGAGCGACCCAGCCCGCGGACGACCGCGCCGTGACGCTTACTTGAAGATGTTGCGCTCGGGCAGCTCGAAGTACGCGATGGACCTCTTGAAGGAGGCAGGGGTCGACATGACCACCTCCGCTCCCTTCGATGAGGCGATCGCCGAGATGAACGCCACCATGGACGAGATGGAGCGAATCCTGGATCGCCAGGCCAAGCCCACGCCGTCCGCGCCGAAGCGCTGACCGGGCCTGCATCCCCCCCCTTGATGGGGCGCGATCGAGTCTTAGGTTTCCGTCATGAACGATAGCGCCGTGATGAGAAGCATGGAGACCGGGCGCGGCAAGCGGATCGCAGTGCTGATCTTCGCGGCGCTGGTGGTCGGCGTGGTCATAGCGATCGTCGCGGCCGGGTTTCGTGGGCGGCACACCGCGCGAAGCGCGACCGCCTCGACCACTCCGACGGCCGGCCCCGCGGCCCAGGGCCCTCCGCTCCCATCCCAGCCCCGATAGCATCGATCCGACCTTGGGGGCCGGGAATATTCCGTATTATTCGTCACGCACAAATCCCGGTGTATAAGCGCTGGCGTGAACGGCCGCCCCCCGGCATTTCGTGCTGCCCACCAATTTGCAGCCGCCCTGCTGTACCTCACCCTGTCGGTCTGCGGAGCGGCCGGCGGCTGCAGTGGGGGTCGCAACTACGAGCGCCTCTCCGCAAATGGTGGGGGAGCCGCGGGCATCGGCGGCGACATGACGGGGACGGGGGCGATGCCGGCCGATGCGGGCCAAACCGACTCCGAAGGAAGCGGTGGGGGGGGCGGCGGCGCCATCGGAGCCTCCGGCGGTGGACCGGCGGCGGGAGCGCCCGGGGGAACGCCGACCGGGGGGGGTGGCGCAGCAGGCGGTCCGGGTGTCGGTGGAGCTGCCGGTCAATCGGGCGGCGCCGGAGGGGCCGGGGCCCACGTGGCGACAGGAGGGCGGGGCGGAGGTGGCTTCGCCGGTGCGGTGGGATTTGCCGGCGCAACCGTCGCGCCATCGGGCGGAACCGCAGGCCGGACTCCGATGGGCGGCAACGTTGGGTCGGGGGCGGTGACGGCATCTGGGGGAGTTGGGACCGGTGGGATCGGCGGCACAGGCGGAACAGGCGGAACAGGCGAAGCGGGCGGGCGCGGTGGGGGTGGGATCGCTGGCGCCGGGGGTATCGCGGGAGGCGGGGCGGGCGGTGGAGCGGCAGGCGCCGCCGGGACTGCGCCGCACATCCTCAGCATCGACTTCGTCGGCGGCGCGATCGGTTACGCCGGCGGCGGCGGCCAATCTGCCATCGCCAGGCCGATGGCAACGACAGAGGTCGCCGGCGTGAGGCCGGCGGCGAACTGGAACGCGGCGTTTGGGAGCGCGTCGGCGACGCCCCTCACCCCGCTCGTGTTGGATGATGGCTCCCCGTTCGCGGGCAGCGTGACCTGGAGCGCTCCGGGGATGGCCGGCACGTTGGGCGTCTATAGCCTCGGGTACCCGGACGCGCCCGGAGATGTGCGAATGATGAACGGGTACCTCGATCCCGTCATCGCGAGCCCGGTGGTAACCATCACGGTCAGCGGCCTCGGAGCGCTGGCCGGAGGTTACGACGTGTACGTGTATTCCTATGGCTTCCTGAGCGATACCGACACCCGCAGCCGCAAGCTCGCGATCGGGGCGAACACGTTCACGCTGACGCAGATGGGCCCCTCGCCTGCGACCTTCCCCGGTTATGTGCTCGGTGCCAACGGCAACTATGTGGTCTTCAAGCAAGTGACCGGCGCGTCCTTCACGCTGACGGCAACGGCGGTCAGTGGCGCGACCAAACGCGCCCCCGTGAACGGCCTGCAGATCGCCTGGCCAACGGGCGGATAACCTTCCGCGCCGGAACGCACGGGCGACCATCGGGAGCAACCTCGTCGGCGCGACCCCGCGTCGTGAGATCTCGGAGGGATGCGGTCAGCGGGGCGTGAAGTTGGCCAGCTCGTGAATGCCGAGCGCCTTCTCGAGATCGCCGACCTCGCGCAGCGAGCCCTCGAAGCCGCCGGCGCCAAGGAGCTTGTGCTCCTGAGCTTCGAACCTCTCCCCGAGCCGATCGAACTCCGTTTCGGTGAACTGCCGGCGATAGACGGGGAACAGCTCGGTGTCTTCCCAGGCCGCGTGCGGCGCGTACATGCGACCGAAGTCACGCAGGCCCGCGATGACGTTTCGTCGTTGCGCGGCGGTTGCGGCCTTCCCCGCCTTCGCCTCCTCGAGGATTGCCTCGGTCAGTCTCCGCCCTGCGGCGTGCTGCGCGCGCAGCACCTGGGTCAAGTCGACGAGCGTTCGCGCGCTCTCGAGCTTCGGAAACACGAGGTCCTCTTCCAACTTCTCGTGATAGCCCTCGACGAAGCGGCGCACGATGTTCGCGGCCGCGGCCACCACGATCAAAGCTGCGTTGTCATCAGCAGCGAGGCGGTGCGCTGCTTCGTCGTACACGAGCAGGATGCGGCGAAGAACGCCGTGCTCTCGCATGAGGTCCTCGGTGGGAGGAACATCGTCGCGCTTGCTCTTGTCCTCGGAACCGCGCCCGGCGGAGGCGAACAACCCTACGGTGGCGCCCGCCGCTCCGACCATGAAACCCCGGCGTAGGCGATCATTGTCTTCCATCGCGGCCATATTAAGTCGCGATCGTCGCGTCAGAACGTCATTCGAGGGTTACGCGGGCGGAACACTGTGTCGCGACTATCGATTCTTCTTGTTCGAGCAGCTCAAACGACGCACCTTATGGTTGGTGCGGCCCTTGCGGAAGCCAGGAATTCTGATCGTCGAAGACTTGGACGAAATGCGGGAGCTATTCGGCGAGGTCTTCATGGCCGAGGGTTACCACTCGATCATGGCGCGGAGCGGAGTCGAGGCGTTCACGCGCATGGAGGCGATCCTGCCCGACGTCGTCGTGACCGACCTCATGATGCCGGAGATGAACGGGGGCGAGCTGGTGCGCCGCATGCGCCGCCATCCACGCCTGCGCACGATTCCCGTGATCTTGCTCACTGCCTCCGACGAAACGAAGGCGCTCGAGGAGCTGGGCGACGCCGCAACCAGTGTGCGCCGGATCCTCCGCAAGCCCGTCAGCCTCAGCGACCTCTTGACCGCCGTCGATCGCGCGTTGGTCGGAGATCCGCAAGAATCGGGGTGACGCCGCGCTCGCTTGGACCGCCCTATTTGCTTCGATTGCCCTCAAATTTTTGAGCGCGCGCCAACCGAATCCAGTCCGATCTTGGCGCAAATGCGGGCCCACCTGGGCCTTGGCCCTCCCGTCCGTGGGGAACGATAATTGCTTTGTCGTGGGGAATGCCCAAAGCCCCCGCAGCGCAAGGCGCCCGACCAGCACATGGAACGTTGCTCGCCTTTGCGGTCGCCGTCCTGGTGGTCGCCGCCTCGGCGCTGGAGGCGTGCTCGGTCGACTCGAAGGGCTTTGGAGACCTCGACGCCGGTGCTGGCGGAAAGGGCCAGGGGGGCGCGGTCGGGGGCGGCGGTAGCAAGGGAAGCGGGGGCAGTGTCGGCAGCGGCGGAGCGATAGGCACGGGCGGGATGGAGGCGAGCGGCGGGCACCCTGGCACAGGCGGTGTTGGCATGGGCTCGGGCGGCCTCGGTGATGGCTCGGGGGGGGCGGGCCCAGGCGGCAGCGGCCCAGGCGGCGGCGGCCCCGGCGGCAGCGGCGCGAATGGCGGCAAGGGTTCGGGCGCGGCGGGCGGCAAGGCCTCGGGCGGCGGGCCCGGCGGCAGCAGCACGGGGGGCACCGGCGCCGAGGGAGGCTCCTCCACGGGTGGAAAGGATGGCGGCGGCGGGCAGGCCGGCGACAAGAAGCACTGCGATATGTTGGTCAGCGATTACGCGAATGCGCTCCCCGAAGCGCGCGCGTGCACGCCAGGAGCGACCATGCAGTGCAAACAAACGGCCCCGGCGAGCTTGAGCTCATGCTTCGGCTGCCCGACCTACGTCAACGACGCCACAAAGCTCACCCAGATTCGCGCGCAGTGGCAGATGTTGGGTTGCAACAACCCGGTTGGCCCTTGTCCAGCCATCGCCTGCGTGTTGCCAGGCGTAGCGGTCTGCGCCCCGACGGACGCGAGCTCGCCGGGTGGCGAATGCATGGGCACGCTGTTGACTCCTGCAAGTTGACCGTCGACGCGCGGGGCGGCACCCATCAGCGCTAGTGTACCGTCCGCGAAATAGGCGGACGGTACCCTAGAACCCGCGCATTCCACCGCCGCCACCCCGGCCGGGCTGGCCAGCGTTGCCGACGCCGCCGCTCGTGCTTCCCGTGCCTCGACCTGGTCCAGGTGTCGGTGTCGGCGGAGGGATTGGCGTGGGCCCCGGAACGCCGGGCCCGCCCGGTGGCGGCGTAGGCAGACCAGGCGCGGGATTCCCGGGCGAGGGTAGTCCAGGCGCGGGCGACGGCCCCGGCCCCGGCCCCGGCGCCTGCGCCGGCACGGCCGCGTCACCGCTTGGCCCTAGCGAGGCGAAGAGGCCTATCGCGGCGGTCCCGATGATGATTCGAAGCGAGCGTTTCATGCGGCGTTCGAAAAGCAATCGACATGCCCGGAGCGCGAATCGTCGTTCGCTGTCGAACCGCCCGTTGCGTGATGCACCGGGCGTGCACCAAGGCGACCGCACGTAACGTCATTGGCCACGGCGTTACCAAGAAAGGACCGGCGCCCAGACGTGGCCCCGCGGCCTCAGCCCTGCCGTTTGAAGAACTGAACGGCCCGTTCGTGTTTCTCCGCCTCCGCCTTCGTCCTGAAAGTGCCGAGATTTCGGCGGCGTCCGGTGCGTGGATCCTTCTTCTTCGAGTACAGGCGATATTCCCCCGAGGGCAATTTCTCGATCATGGCTGCGTCTCCTCTCACGTGACGAGATTGGGTCGGGAATTGCATTCGGAAACCCCTGCCGAAGGGCGCCTTCCCGCGGCGCACAAGAGAGAGGTGAGTCATGGAGCTTCCCGCCGCACGCTTTCGAACCCCGTCATCGCCCACCGGTGAGACCAGCTCGGAGACCGTGGAGCCGCCAGACGCCGATCGAAGCGCCGCCGATGACCGCCGGGCCAACGAGGCCGTGGTGGCTGCCTACGCCGTCCTGATGACCGCGCACTGCCGCCGGGTCTACCGCGTGGTCCGCTCGATCTTGCGGGACCCCGCGGAGATCGAGGACGTGATGCAGCAGACCTACGTCGCGACCTTCGCGCGCGTCGACAGCAGCGACACCGTGCGCGACTCGACCTGGCTCTGTCGCATGGCCCTGAACGAGGCGCTGTCGCGCATTCGCCAGCGTGGGCGCTTCGTTTCCCTCGACACGGCAGGGCACGCGGCACCGACCCCCGACATGAAGCCGCTCCGTGGCGCCGACGTGGCGGCGCAGACGGCCAACCTCGACATCGTGAGGGTGTTCGAGGACGTGGTGGATGGTCTGTCGGAGGTCTACCGAACCGTGCTCATCATGAGGGACGTCGAAGGCATGGCCGTCGCCGAGACGGCGTCCGTCCTGAACGTGGACGCCGAGACGGTGAAGCTGCGTCTGCATCAGGCAAGAGCGTTGGTCAAGCGCATCGTGCGGGGCTACGGCATGGACGTTTTTCAATCCGCCTTCTCGCTACAGGAGGAATTCTGCGCGCGGGTGTTGGCGGACGTCACCGCCGCGCTACGCTGGACGCTGCACCTGTCCGATCCCCGACAGACGTCGACCCACCCAACCGCCTCGTCCACCGGCCGTACGGCTCGTCCCGGCAGGGCCTGACCGCAGCCCTGGGCTGTACTGCGCTAGTGCACCGCCGTCGGAATGGCGTCAGATCCCGTCCAGTCTCTCGGCTCCGGTGTAGACGTTGAAGCCGCCGTCCCGCACGAAGCCGAGCAGGGTCATGTCGGCCGCGCGCGCGTTCTCGACGGCCAGGCTCGAAGGAGCGCCGACGGCCACCATGACGCAGATGCCGGCCGCCGCAGCCTTCTGAACCAGCTCGTAGCTCGCGCGTCCGCTGACCACCAGGATGCCATCACGGGCCGGGAGTCGCCCGGCCAAGAAGAGCGTCCCCACCAACTTGTCGACGGCGTTGTGACGTCCCACGTCTTCGTGGATCGCTCGGCAGCGGCCGTCGACGCCGAACAGCCCCGCGGCGTGCAGCCCCCCCGTCTGGGCGAAGGTCGCCTGCAACCGCCGCAGTTCCGCCGGAAGCGCGTGGATGACCGAGGCCGGAACCCTGGCTGGTTCGTCGGCACGGCCGCCGGGCGGGGACGACACCACCCGCAGATCGTCGATCGAAGCACGACCACAAACGCCGCAGGCGCCGCTGGTGACGAAGCTTCGCTTCGTGGCTTCCAGCGCCGCTTCAGCCTCGACCCCGAGCTGCACCAACACCGCGTCCTCCCCTTCCCTCTCCAGCGACAGCAGCTCGCGGAGCTCGCGCACGACCCCCTCGGCGAAGAGAAACCCCGTGACGAGCGCGAGGTCCTCGCCAGGAGTTCTCATCGTCGTCGAGATGACCCGCGTCACCGAACCCGTCCGCGCGCGGATCTCGAGCGGACGCTCGACCGCGAGCCAATCCCGCACGGCGAGCGTATCGCCCCCCCTGACGCGCAAGACCTCGGTCGGTTGCGAGCTGCTCATCGCGCCCGAGTTTACCGGTCTTCCACGCTCTCCACCCGTCAGGGAACGATGGTGCCGCAAGTCGTGGCGCAGCTGAACGTCGCCGACAGGCACGACTTGTCGCCGATGCAGGCCTCGCATTGGTCCGCGTCGTCCCGGACGGCGGGATCCTTGGCGGAGTTGGTGCGGCAGCGCTGCCTGCACCCGTCCACGTCGTAACCCGAGTCGTAGCAATCGCGGTAACGACTGCAAACGGACTGGCAATCGAAGATCGCTTCGGCCGTGCCACAACCATCCGCGGCCACCGTCGCCCCGAGCACCACCACCGCCATGAACGATGTCGCCAACAGCGTGGCCTTGATTTCTTTGGTCAGCCAAACCTCGTGCATACGGGCCTCCTTCGTAGCCCGCGCTTCATTTCGCGTGCCACCATCCGGCGACAGCGTCGAGGCTGACGCCCCGTGCGCCCGCGGCGAATCGGTGTCTTCGAGGTAACCCGTGGCCCCGTCCGCGTCACGGGCCGGTAGCGTTCCACCCGCATCCGCTCGCGCATGTTGGTCCCGCCGCGCGGCTACTGCGCGAGATCGGCCTCGCGATCAGCGCGGGATGGTCGTGGCGCCGGCGCCGATGGCGGCGTGGGCGATCTCGCCCCGCCGGAGCCTGCGGTAGAGATCCAGGGACTGTCGCAAGACGGCCAGCGCCTGGGTCGGCCCGAGAATGTCCTCCACCTCGACGGTCTTGTTCTCGAGCGTCTTGTAGTCCTGAAAGAAGCGCTTGATCTCACGGCCGACGTGGGGCGGGAGCTGCACGTGGTCGGTGTAGTCGGCGAACGCTGGATCGCGGACGCTGACGGCGATGATCTTGTCGTCGATGCCCTTGTCGTCACGCATGCGCATGAGACCGATCGCGCGGGCCTCGACGATCGTGAGTGGGTAGACGGGATCCTGGCCGAGCACCAGCGCGTCGAGCGGGTCACCGTCGTCGCAGAAGCTGCGCGGCACGAAGCCATAGTCGGCGGGGTAGTGGACGGCGCTGTAGAGCACGCGATCGAGGCGGAGCAACCCCGTCTCCTTGTCGAGCTCGTACTTGTTCTTGCTGCCCTTCGGGACCTCGATCACCACCGGAAAGGCCCCGTCGAGCTGATGATCGTCCACGTAGATGTCATGCCAGGGATGCACGATCCTTCCTTATCAGATCCGTCGAGGAAGCCGCGCTTCAAAAACAGGCTTCGTCGAGGATCGCGCCATCGACGGAGTAGAAGCGGAAGCGAAGGTGGTTCTCCCGCGCCTCGACCAGGCCCGCGCCAAACGCCGCCTCGATGCGCACCTTCGTGCCAGGCAGGGCAGGACCGAACTGGTAGGTGGGCGCGCCCCCCACGCCACAGACGACGTAGGTGATCCCTTCCATCTGCACGCGTTCGTAGTCATGGTCGTGCCCGGACAGCACCAGCGTCGCGCCCCAGCTCGCGAAGGGCCACTGCATGTACCCCGTGGACCCGTGCGGCCCCGACGAATAGGGAGGATGGTGCAGATAGACGACCCGCCACTTCTCGGTCGCGGCGCTCAGCGCCGACCGCAGCCATCCGGCCTGGACGGAGTCCGCCGTCACTCCGTCCGGCTCGTGCACATCGCTGTCGAGCGCGAACAAGCGGACGTTCCCGCGGACGAAGTCGTAATAACGTTCGTTGCCCGGGAGCGTGAAGTAGTCGCGATAGGGCTCGGCGCCCGGCGCGAGCCAATCATGGTTGCCGAGGCTGGGGAAGAACCGGTTGTCCGCGGCGCCCGCGCCGAACCGCCCTCGATACGGCGAGATGAAGGCGTGAAAGTACTGGCCAACGTTCTCGTCGATCGTGTCGGCACCCCCGTTCGGGTAGTTGTTATCTCCGAGCGTCACCACGAAATCGGGCCGCCAGCCGTTGACCAGGCCGGCCACCCTCGCCTCGTCCGGCCCGGCGTGGCCGAAGTCCCCGATCACGGCGAATCGAACCGTCGGCGCGCCGGCGTCGGCCTCGCCAAAGCACTCCGGAAACGGAGCCGAAGGGAGAATGTTCGCTTGCCGATTCGCCGGCGCCGGCTGACATCCCTCGCGCGCGCAGCCCGCCACGAACAGGACGACGGCGACCGTGAAGTCGCGGGACGTACGCGCTCCGCGTTCTGTTCTTCGTGGCCCGGGCACGCCTCACTTGTTTCACGATGTTGACCGTTCGGCAATATCGGCGACATCCCCCCCGGATAGCCTGCGATCACATGACATTCACCGCGACAAAACCGACCCGTTCGCCTTCGAGGATTGTTCTGACGAGCCTCGCCGTTTGTGTGCTGGCCCCCGTCGCCTGGGGCGTTGCCCCGGCCTATGCGGCAGACGCGCCGCCGACACCAGCGACGTCCAAACCAGGGGCGGCGCCGCTGCGCATCGCCTTTTCGGATTGGCCTGGTTGGACGGCCTTCGAGATCGGGATTCAGAAGGGGTGGTTCAAGGAGGCGGGCGTCGACGTGGACTTCTCGTGGTTCGAGTACACGCCTTCCATGGAGGCCTTCGCGGCGGGCAAGGTCGACGCGGTCATGATGACCGTGGGCGACGCCCTGGTCACGGGCGCGCCGGGCGCCCGCAGCGTGGGCATCCTGATCACCGACTACAGCAACGGCAACGACATGATCGTCGCGAAGAAGGGCATCCCGTCCTTGAAGGCACTGAAGGGCAAGAAGGTGGGCCTGGAGATCGGCCTGGTCGAGCACCTCTTGTTGCTGAAGGGGCTCGAGAAGGTCGGCATGAAGGAGAGTGACGTCAAGCTGATCGCCGTTCCGACCCACCAGACCGCGCAGTCGCTCGCCTCGGGCGACGTCGACGCGATCGGCGCCTGGCAGCCAAACTCTGGCCAGGCGCTGAAGGCCGTGGCCGGGTCGAAGGCCATCTTCACCAGCGCCGACGTTCCGGGCCTCATCTACGACCTCGTGTGCGTCAGCCCCAAGAGCCTCGCGCAGCGGCGGGCCGACTGGGTGAAGGTCGTGAAGGTCTGGAACAAGATCGAGGCCTTCGTCACCGATCCGGCCCACAAGGACGAGGCCGTCAAGATCATGGCGGGACGCGCCGGGGTCAGCGCCGAAGAGTACGCGAAGTTCCTGCCGGGCACGCGGTTCTTGAGCCCGAAGGAGGCGCTGGCCGCGTACGCGAAGAACGACACCCTCAAGTCCGTCTACGGCAGCGGCAAGGTAGCCGACGAGTTCAACATCGCCAACAAGGTCTACAAGGATCCCCAGAAGGTGGAGAGCTACCTCGATCCTTCGCTGTCGAAGGAAGCAAGCGCCAAGTAGCGCCGGCGGTGATCAAGGTGGGTGTGAACGCCACAAGAAGCCGCCCGTGGATGCGGATCCTCGGGGGGCTGTCGCCGCGCCGCCGCGCGGCGCTGACGCTGGTGTCGTTCCTCGCGCCGCTGGCGGTCTGGTCGGCGATCAGCTACGTGCCGGTGATCTGGCACCCGATGGTCCGGGTGAGCGACGCGGGTGACGCGGCCTGGTTCTCGACCGGCGAGCTCGTGGAGGGAGACGCATTCGCCGAGGAGAACGTCCGCATTGCCGCGGCCGGCGGGCACCTCGCCACCGGAGCGCGGGCGAATCCCGTGTTCTTGCCTCCGCCCCACGCGGTGCTCCGTTCGCTGGTGACGGGCTTCACCACGCCGCCGGCCCGCCCGGACGAGCCCTGGTTGCACCAGGCGCTGTGGCACAGCATCACGATCATCTTCTGGGGCTTCGTGATCTCGTCGGTCGTGGGTGTGCCGCTCGGGATCCTGTGCGGGGCCCTGCCCGCGATGGCGCGCCTCACCGAGCCGTTCATCGAGTTCTTTCGCTACTTGCCGGCGCCCGCGTTCGGGGCGCTGGCCGTGGCGGTGCTGGGAATAAACGACGCCCCGAAGATCGCCATCATCTTCGTGGGGACGTTCTTTCAGCAGGTGCTGGTCATCGCGAACACCACCCGGCGGATCGATCCCGGACTGCTGGAGGCCGCCCAGACGCTGGGCGCGTCGAGGCGCGCGCTGTTGTTCCGCGTCGTGGTGCCGAGCGCCATCACCGACATCTACACCGACATGCGCGTGTTGCTGGGCTGGGCGTGGACCTATCTGATCGTCGCGGAGCTGATCGGGGTGAGCTCGGGGATCACGTTCTTCATCAACCAGCAGGCCAAGTATCGCGCCTATGACAAGGTCTTTGCGTCCATCGTGCTCATCGGGCTCATCGGGCTCGGAACGGACGTGTTCCTGGGACGGGTGGGCCGGCGCCTCTTCCCGTGGCTGCCCTCCGCCGGGGTGCGGCGACGACTCTTCTTCGGGTTCGGGCGGACCCCGGGCGCGCTCGAGCAGACCTCCGACGACGGCGGTGCCACGGCGCCGGCGAAAGGAGCGGCCTCGGCATGATCGAATCGCTCGCGCTGCCGAGTTATCGCGAACAGACGCCCGCTGTCGCCGAACGTTTCCAGCGCCTCAAGGAGCGGCCCGTGATCCTCGAGGTCCGAAACCTGACGAAGCGATTCCACGGCTCGAACGGCGAGGTGCTGGCGCTGGACCGAATCAGCTTCCGCGCCTACCGCCGCGAGCTGCTGTGCGTGATTGGCCCGTCCGGCTGCGGCAAGTCGACGCTGGGGCGAATCATCGCCGGGCTCGACGCGCCGACGACCGGTGAGATGCTGCTCGACGGAAAGGCCATCGACGGGCCGGGGCCCGACCGCGGGATGGTGTTCCAGAACTACACCCTGTTCCCGTGGCTGACGGTGCGGCGAAACGTCATGTTCGGCCCCGAGGTGTCCCGGCATCTGTCGTCCTCCCTGGCGGAGAGCGAGGCCCAGCAATGGATCGATCTCGTGGGCCTGTCGCGGTTCGCCGACAGCTACCCCCACCAGCTCTCCGGCGGGATGAAGCAGCGGGTGGCCATCGCCCGGGCGCTCGCGAACCGCCCACGGATCCTGATCATGGACGAGCCCTTCGGCGCGCTCGATGCGCTCACGCGCGCGCAGATGCAATCGTACCTGCTGCAGATCTGGAAGAACGTCGACGTCACCATCGTGTTCGTCACCCACGATCTCGACGAGGCGGTCTACCTGGCCGACCGCGTTCTGGTGCTGGATGCGCACCCGGGTCGTGTGCGGGAGTTGATGGAGATCCCGGTGCCGAGGCCGCGGAGCCGCGAACAATTCCTGTCCCCCGCCTTCGTCGCCGCCCGTCACCACCTGGAAGAGATGATCCACCCTCCGATGGAGGTGCAGGCTGAGACGCTCCCGCTCGGCAGGATGACGGTCGTCGGGGACGACGTGGAATGAGCGCCGAGGAGACGCTGCGAGGAGGTCAGGCCTGGTCGCGCCGGCTGGCGCGCGGCCAGATCCTGCGGATCACCGACACGACGGGCTCGGCGTGCGTGTCGGCGTTGTTCTACAACGCGCGCGATCCGGTCGAGCGGTACAACATGGCGGACACGCTGAAGGCACAGTACACCGCCTTTCTGACCGCGGGTCGCGTGCTGTACTCGGACATGGGGCGGGTCCTGGTCTCCATCACGAACGACACCTGCGGCTGGCATGACACCATCTCCGGATGCGGCGACGCCGCGGCCAGCGTGGCGTGCTTCGGCCCCGGCGGCTACCAGGAGCTGCGTAACGACTTCCACCGCAACGCGCGCGACAACTTCATCGTCGAGCTGTCGAAGCTGGGTCTGGGGAAGCGCGACCTCGTGGCGAACGTGAACTTCTTCGCGCGAATCGCGGCCGACGAGACCGGCCGCATCGCGTGGGTCCCGAACAACTCCCGGCCCGGCGCTCACGTCGACCTGCGCGCCGAGATGGACACGCTGGTCGTCCTGTCCAACACCCCCCACCCGCTCGATCCCACGACGACCTATGCCCCCCCTGCCGTCGCGCTGGCGATCCGTGCGAGCGCCCCGTACGAGCGCCCCGGCCCCGACGATCGCTGCCGGCGGTCGCGGCCCGAGAACGGACGTGGCTTCGCGCTGACCGAGGCGTACGTGCGGGAGCTGGCGGGCGCCGAAGCGCCCGGCCCCGAGGCGCTGTCATGACCGGGCGGAGCACCCTTCCCGTCACGGTCACGCCGTTCGTCTTGAAGGAGAGCGCGCTTTTGCCCGAGCGCGCCTGCCACGACGAGGTCCTGCCGTCCGGGCGCGGATGGAGCCGCGAGATCGCGCGCGGCCAGAGCTTTCGCATCGTCGATCTCGAAGGGAACCAGGCTGTCGATACGCTGTTCTTCGACGCCCGTGACCCGAGCGAGCGCTACAGCGCCGCGGACACCATACGCGGACAGGGGAACATCTATCTCACGACGGGGACGCGCCTCCTGTCGAGCGAGGGGCGGCCCCTGATGACCATCGTCGCGGATACCTGCGGCCGGCACGACACGCTCGGGGGCGCTTGCTCCGCGGAGAGCAACCAGGTTCGCTACGCGCTCGAAAAGCGGTACATGCACAGCTGCCGCGACAGCTTCCTGCTGGAGCTGGCGCGCCTCGGACGAGGGATGGGCAAGCGCGACCTGCCGAGCAACATCAACTTCTTCATGAACGTGCCCGTGACGCCGTCCGGCGGGCTCTCCTTCGCCGACGGCGTATCGGCGCCGGGGCGCTACGTGGAGCTGCGCGCGGAGACCGACGTGCTGGCGCTGATCTCGAACTGCCCGCAGCTCAACAACCCGTGCAACGCGTACAACCCGACCCCTGTCCGCCTGTTGATCTGGGACGCAGCGCCGTGAGAGGTGCTCGCGCGTGATGAGGATGTTCACCCGTTCTGCAATCGCGTCCGCGATCGGTCATGGCGTTTCGTAGGGTCCTCATCGCCAACCGCGGCGCCATCGCGACGCGCATCTCCCGGACACTGCGGCGCATGGGGATCGGCCCCGTCGCCGTCTACTCGGACGCGGACCGGTACGCGCCCCACGTCCTCGGCGCCGACGCAGCCGTCCGCCTGGGGCCAGCGCCCGCGGCCGAGAGCTACCTGCGCGTGGACGCGCTGCTGGATGCGGCGCGCGCCACCAACGCCGAGGCCATTCACCCCGGCTACGGCTTCCTCAGCGAGAACGCGGATTTCGCCGCGCGCTGCGAGGCGGCCGGGCTGGCGTTCATCGGCCCGACCCCAGCGCAGATGCGCGACTTCGGGCTGAAGCACACCGCACGCGCGATCGCCGAACGAAGCGGGGTGCCCCTGCTGTCAGGTACCGGCCTGCTCGCCGACGTGAACGACGCGCTCGCCGCCGCCGATCGCATCGGCTATCCGGTGATGTTGAAGAGCACGGCCGGCGGCGGCGGCATCGGCATGCGGCGCTGCGCCTCGCCCGACGAGCTGGCCGCTGGGTACCAGGCCGTGGAGCGCCTGGCCCGCGCCAACTTCAAGGACAGCGGACTGTTTCTCGAGAAGCTGGTGGAGCGCGCCCGCCACGTGGAGGTGCAAATCTTCGGTGACGGGCGCGGCGTGGTCGTCGCGCTCGGCGAGCGTGACTGCTCGCTGCAGCGGCGGAACCAGAAGGTCATCGAGGAGACACCGGCGCCGGGTCTCGGCGCCGACGTCAGGCGGGCGCTGGCCGAGGCCGCCGTCAGGCTGGGCGGCGCGGCGTCCTATCGCTCCGCCGGCACCGTCGAGTTCGTGCTGGACGCGGCGACAGGAGCGTTCTCGTTCCTGGAGGTGAACACGCGCATCCAGGTCGAGCACGGGATCACAGAGGAGGTCACCGGTATCGACATCGTCGAATGGATGGTGCGACTGGCGGCCGGCGATCGCCCAGACCTGGAGTCACTCCCCTCGCCGCCCCCGCACGCGGGCGCGGCCATCGAGGCCCGCCTTTACGCGGAGGACCCCGGACGCGGATTCCAGCCGAGCTGCGGCCTGCTGACGGAGGTGGCATTCCCCGCAGGTGTGCGCGTGGAGACCTGGATCGAGACGGGCGCCGAGATCACCCCACACTACGACCCGATGCTCGCGAAGATCATCGCGACCGCCCCGACGCGCGCGCAGGCGATCGAGAAGCTGCGCGCCGCCCTCGGGACCACCCGGATCGGCGGCGTCGAGACGAATCGCGCCTATTTGCACGCCCTCTTGGGGACGGACGCGTTCACGAGCGGCGCCATTCATACGCGTCTCCTCGACGATTTTTCGGCGCCCGGGCGGGCGATCGAGGTGCTCGAGCCAGGGACCCAGACGACGGTGCAGGACTTCCCGGGACGACTCGGTTACTGGGACGTGGGCGTTCCGCCTTCGGGTCCGATGGATGCTCTCGCGTTTCGTCTCGGCAACGCCCTCGTCGGAAACGCGGGCGACGCCGCCGGGCTCGAGTGCACGATGGTAGGCCCCACGCTGCGGTTTCGGACCGCGGTGACGTTCGCGGTGACGGGCGCCGACATGGGCGCGACGCTCGCCGGGGAGCCGGTCGAGGCGAACCGCGCCGTGACCGCGCGGCCGGGGGAGGTCCTGCGCCTCGGGAGTGTCGTGGGCGCAGGCAGCCGCGCCTACCTCGCGTTTCGCGGCGGACTCGACGTACCCCCCTATCTGGGGAGCCGCGCGACCTTCACGCTGGGCCTGTTCGGGGGGCACGAAGGTCGGTCGCTGCGGAGCGGTGACGTTCTCCCTGTCGGCGATCTCGCGGACGGCGCGGGCGCGAGGCGCGCCGCTGTCCCCGGGCCCTTGCCCGCGGCGCTGGTGCCGCCCCTCTCGAACGACGTCACCCTGGCGGTGCTCTACGGTCCGCAGGGCGCGCCGGACTTCTTCACGAGCGGCGACATCGAGGCGTTCTTCGGCGCCACCTGGACGGTCCACCACAATTCCAGTCGCACCGGCGTGCGCCTGCTCGGCCCGAAGCCCACCTGGGCCCGCGCCGACGGCGGCGAGGCCGGGCTTCACCCGTCCAACATCCACGACAACGCGTACGCAATCGGGACCATCGACTTCACGGGAGACATGCCCGTCATCCTGGGTCCCGACGGTCCGAGCCTCGGCGGCTTCGTATGCCCTGCCACCATCGTGACCGCTGACCTGTGCCGCGTCGGTCAGCTGAAGGCAGGCGATCGTGTTCGCTTCAAGGCCGTCACGCTGGACGAGGCCCGGCGGATGAAGGCCGCCCAGGCGGAGGCGCTCTCGTCGTTCGCGACGACCGGCGCGACGCCCGCGCTCGATGAGGCCGCCTCGCCCTCGCCTTCGCCTTCCGCGGCGCGCTCGACCGTGGCCGCCGCCAGCCCGGACGCCGACGCACCGCCGACGGCCGTGTCGCGGCTCGGCACGCCCATCCTGGTGCAGTTGCCCGCGACGTCCGACCGCCCTTCCGTCACCGTGCGCCAGGACGGGGACGCGTATCTGCTGCTCGAGTACGGGCCGATGGTCCTCGACCTCGCCTTGCGCTTCCGCGTCCACGCCCTGGCCTCGTGGTTCGTCGCCGCGGGGATTCCCGGGATCGTGGACCTCACCCCCGGCATTCGTTCGTTGCACGTCCACTACGACGACGATGTGCTGCCGCGCGAGCGCCTGCTCGAGCTGCTCGCGCGCGCCGAGTCCGAGCTGCCACGCACGGACGCCATCGAGGTGCCCTCGCGGGTGGTTCACCTACCGCTGTCGTGGGACGATCCCGCGACCCGCCTCGCGATTCAAAAGTACGCGCAATCGGTCCGTGCCGACGCGCCCTGGTGTCCAAGCAACATCGAGTTCATTCGCCGCATCAACGGCCTCGATGACATCGCCCAGGTGCGCGACATCGTGTTCGCCGCGAGCTACCTCGTGCTCGGCCTCGGCGATGTTTACCTGGGCGCGCCTGTCGCGACCCCTGTGGACCCGCGGCACCGCCTGGTGACCACGAAGTACAATCCCGCGCGAACGTGGACCCCGGAGAACGCGGTCGGCATCGGCGGGGCGTACCTGTGCGTGTACGGGATGGAGGGCCCGGGGGGATACCAGTTCGTGGGCCGCACCTGCCAGATGTGGAACCGCTGGCGGCAAACCGCCGACTTCACGGACGGAAAACCGTGGCTCCTCCGATTCTTCGACCAGATCCGCTTCTTCCCGGTGAGCGAAAGCGAGCTGCTGGATTTCCGCGAGGATTTTCTGCGCGGACGAGCGAAGTTGAAGATCGAGCCCACGCTGTTCCGCCTGGCGGATTACCGGGCATTCGTCGCCGAGAACAGCGCGACGATCGACGCGTTCAAGCGCCGGCAGCAGGCCGCGTTCGAGGCCGAGCGTGAGCGTTGGGCGATGCTGCCGCCGGCCCCCGATCCGGATCTCGGCCCTGTCGCCTCGGCGGCGAGCACCGACGAGCCTGCCCTCGCTCCCGACGAAACGGCCGTTCGCGCTGACGTGACGAGCAGCGTGTGGCAGCTGGCGGTCCAGCCAGGGGCCCGCGTGCTGGCCGGCGACCGCCTGCTCGTCCTCGAAAGCATGAAGATGGAGATTCCGGTGGTGGCGCCCATCGCGGGGACCGTGCGGCGCGTTTTGGTCAAGCCGGGCACCCTGGTGGCCGCGGGGCAGATTCTCACGATCTTGTCACGATGAGGCGCACCGCCGCCGGGGCGCGCCACGGCCGAGCAGCCACGGCAGCGTGGACCTCGACCGGGCAAATATCGCTGTCATGAATTGGTCATGGAGAATACGATTGGTTGACGGATGAATCCGTAACCGCCAGACTGTTTCCTCTTGGAAACGCAATCGGCGGTTCGTGCATCCGTTCCCCCCGGACAGAGCCACCAGCAGCACTTGAAGGAGCTATACGCCGACTTCAAGGGACGGGGGTTTTTCGAACCCTCGCACTTCTGGAAGTGGCAGTTGCTCCTGTGGGTGCCGCTGTTCTTCGCGTCCTACCTGGGGCTGTTGCTGATGCCGATTGGTCCGTCCTGGCTGTTGCTCGCCCCGCTTTGCTCGGTGGCCCTGCTGACGATGGGGTTCTTCGGTCACGACGCCGGTCACTACGCCTTGTCGCGCAAGCGATGGGTCAACGATGTCTGGGGACAGTTCTCCATGACGGTGCTGTGCGGAATGAGCTTCGGGTACTGGCGCTCGCGGCACAACATGCACCATTCCCGCTGTCAGGAGATCGACGGAGATCCCGACATGCACTTCGGCGTCATCTTCTCGGTCTACCCGAACTCGGCCAACTGGCAGACGCCGTTTGGTCGTTTTTTTCTGCGCATCCAAAAATGGGCGTTCTGGCCGCTCGCGACCCTCTACTGGGTCTCCCTGCGCTCCGACGCCATCCGCGACGTCTTTCAGCGGCCGAAGGAAACGAAGGTCGACAGGTTTCTACTGCCGTTGCACTGGATCTTGCTCGTCGTCCTGCCCGGGTTCCTCATCGGCTGGCCGGCGACCATCGCCGCCTATTTGACGCTGTCCTGCGTGTCATCGCTGATGACCGCCTCGGTCTTCATTCCCAATCACATCGGAATGCGGCGCCTGGCGGACGGAGAGAAGCTGAGTTACTTCGAGCAGCAGATCACGACCAGCCGCAACGTGTCCAACCCTCGGTTGCTCGACTTCTACTACGGCGGCCTCAATTCACAGATCGAGCACCACCTGTTCCCGCGCGTCGCGCATCACCGGTATCGCGCCATGCGCCCAACCGTGAGGGCCTTCTGCGCGAAGCACGGGTTCCCGTATCACGAGGACACCTTCTACGGCGCCCTGGCCTCGGTCAGCAATCATCTCGGCGACATGACGGCCGCGTACGTCGCCGAGCGCGACAAACGACGCGACGCTGCTCGGGTCATGGCCGGCCCCCACGATCTCCAGTCCTGAGCGAACCGCGCTTCTCGCTCCACGGATGGGCGGGCATTGGAAGCGCCGGCCCTCTTCCGTGGAGCGGAGCTGGGCTCCGGGTCATCGGGAACCTCGGGGGCGTGATCGTCTGTCAGGATTCGTGATAGACCATGCTGTCCTTGGTCTCCTTCACGAACAGCATTCCGATCACGAAGGTGGTGCTGGCAATGATGATTGGGTACCACAGCCCGCTGTAGATGTTGCCCTTGGCGGCGACAATCGAGAATGCGATGGCCGGTAGGAAGCCCCCGAACCAGCCATTGCCGATGTGATACGGCAAGCTCATCGACGTATAACGAATGCGTGTGGGGAACATCTCGACGAGCATCGCCGCGATCGGCCCATACACCATGGTCACGTACACCACCATGAGCGTCAGGAGCAGCACGAGGGCGATCCAGTTTCCCGAGAACACCGGGATCGGATCGGCCTTGGCGGGGTAGCCCGCGGCGGTGAGCGCGGCGCGCACTTCCTTCTCGAAGCGCGCCTTCTCGTCCTTCGCGTTTGCCGCTTTGCCGTCATAGCCTGTGACCGACTTGTCGCCAATCTTCACGGTCGCCAGCTTGCCGCTGGGCCCATCGACCTTGTCGTAGTTGACGCCAGCGTTTGCCAGGAACGTGCGCGACAGATCGCAGGCCGTGGTGAACTTCGAGGTGCCCGTCAAGTTCAACACCAGGTTGCAGTCCTCCGGAGCGGCGACAACGGTCACCGGGGCCTTCTCGATCGCTGCCTGCAACTTCGGGTTCGCAAACGAGGTCAAGGCGTGGAACAGCGGGAAATAGGTCACCGCCGCGATCAAGCAACCCGCCATGATCACGCGTTTTCTACCGATGCGGTCCGAGAGCGCGCCGAAGATCACGAAGAACGGCGTACCCAAGACCAAGGAAACCGCAATCAGCACGTTGGCCGTCGGACCATCTACTTTGAGAAAGGTCTGCAGAAAGTACAGCGCGTAAAATTGCCCCGTATACCAGACCACCGCCTGACCCGCGGTCAGACCGAGTAGCGCTAGGAGGACGATCTTCAAGTTCTTCCACTGCCCAAAGGATTCGGTCAGCGGGGCCTTGGACGTCCTGCCCTCGGCCTTGATTTTCATGAAGGCGGGCGACTCGGCCAGCTTCAAGCGAATCCAGATGGACACGAGCAAGAGCAGGCCGGAACAAGCAAACGGGACACGCCAGGCGCCCCATTCCTGCGCAAACGCCTTCTCACCCTCGGGCGTGAACGCGCCTCCGCCAGACCAGAAGCGTGAGGCTAAAATCACCATCAGAGCCAGCATCAAACCAACCGTGGCAGTGGTTTGAATCCAGCTGGTGTAAAACCCCCGGCGACCGCTGGGCGCATGCTCCGCCACGTAGGTGGCGGCTCCCCCGTACTCGCCGCCCAGCGCCAAACCCTGCAGCAGTCGCAACGCGATCAAGCAAACCGGCGCGAGGATGCCCAGGGTCTTGTAGCCGGGCAGGAACGTGAGCGAGAAGGTCGAGGCCCCCATGATCACGATGGTGATCAAGAAGGTGTGCTTCCGACCCACGAGATCGCCCAGCCGACCAAAGACGATGGCTCCAAACGGACGCACCGCGAACCCTGCCGCGAACGCGAGCAGGGTGAAGATGTTGCGGGTGCTTTCGTCGAGTGGAGCGAAGAACTGCGCGCCGATGATCGCTGTGAGTACTCCGAACAGGTAAAAGTCATACCATTCGAAGATAGTGCCGAGAGAAGACGCGAAGATCACCCGCTTCTCTTCAGAGCTCATCGGGCGCCCGATCTCTGTATTCACCATCTGGACTCCTCCTCTCGATTGACGACAACTCAGGTTGAAGATTGACTACGCCCGCTTCGGTACCGTCGCGCTGGTCGCCGTGTCATTCCCCTAGAAGAAGTAGAGCTGCCACTGCACGTTGATCTGATTGATGCCCTTGAACCCCTCCGCATTGACGCGCGAGTAGAACGCCTTCAGGTTCGAGTTGTGACCGTAAGGCCAGTAGGCCAGTCCGCCGACATACCGGGTCTGGGCCGCGGTCGCGGTCCCCGAAGCAGAAGTCGAGAACGACAGATGTTCGTAGCGGAAGATGGGGCTGACCTGAGCGGCTGCGATGTTGTACCCGACCTCGCCCATGATCGCCGTTTGCTTGGGCAACGCCGGGATGAACGTTCCGCCATCCCAGCGCGCAGCGTTGACCTGCGCCGTGAATACGCCGGGGCCGGCAGGCAAGTCGGCGATGCCGTCCACCGCGAAGTACTTGTACTTGTCCTGGATGTCGAAGGACCCGCCGATGGAGGCGATGTTCTTCTTTCCAAGATACGTGCCGGCATAGAAGAACCCTGGCTCGGCGTCGAGCAGGTTGATCTGCACCCGGGCCGTCGCCCGGAAGAAATTGCGCGAACCAACGTCCGTCGCCGTTTGCACGTCCCGCAGACCCTGGAAGAGGCCGGCGCGGTACTCGAGGTGGCCGCCCACTACCAGCCCGCGGAGCTGGACGCCGAGGTCACGTCCCACCGGCGCGACGGTGCTGTTGAACGACTCGTTGTGGCGGAACGAGTAGGCGTAGTAGTCCCAGCCATAGAGCGTTCCCGCGCCCTGGAGCGCGTTGTGCGCCATCGGCGGTAGCATGAACCCCGCATCGACCTTGAAGAGGTCACCCATCGGCTTCCAGGTGATGAACGCGTCCTGAATGTACATGCCCGGCCCGTTCTTCACGGCCGTGCCAGCGACCGGCGGCATTGCCGCGGCGTTTGGCGCGGTGAGGTTCGCAATGAACAGGTTCGGGAAATCCGTATCGAGGAAGTAATCAAACGCTCCAAACAGCGTCCCCCCCAGCAGGATTCGCGTGCGGCGAATGAAGAGGTTCTCGGTGTAGCCGCCGAGCGCCGCATTGTTGCTGCTGGCGGCTTGAAATTGGGGCTGAAAGAGGAGGCCCACCTTGATGGTGTTCCCCTTCGCGTCCTCCAGCTTCAGCGACGGCGGCCCGGCCGGCGCGGCGGCAGCCGGGGGCGGCGGGGCCATCGGCTCTGCCACCACGGGAGCAGGCGGCGGTACGGCTGGCGGCGGCTCTCCCGCTGCTGGCGGAGGCGCCTCTTCGGCAGGAGGCGTTTGAGCGAACGCATTCCCGGCGGTCAATGCAATACCCAGCAGCGAAATTGCGGCAAATCCGAATCGAACGATCATTTGGTCCTCCCGTTGTGTCGCCGTTACGATGACGTGACCCGTCTACCCGCCCGCCCTATTCGAACCGAAACTGCTCTTCGATTTTTGGCCGCGGCATGCGTAACACCAAACACCTCGCCAGTCCAGATCGATCTTTTTCGAGATGAGGCCCTCCAGGTGATCAACAGAATGGCCCGAAGGGCGCCGGCCCGAGGCGATGACCGTCCCCCTGGTCGGGTTGGCGCGGTCGCTCCGTCGCTTCTCCCTGACGAGAGCCGCGAGTTTCCGGAAAACAGTGTTCCTCGACCCGACCGCCCTCGGCGGGGCCCCCTGGTCGTTTCAGGACACCTGGATTTCGAAAGCCCGCCTTGCAAAACCAGAGGACGGGTTGACCGCAGCGGCCATCGACCCGTGTCGGCCTGCATATGAGTTGCCCCGACATCGGGATGTGCGGGGACTCACCCCATCGGTGCGGTTGACCAAGTGAGTCGAGGGCACCGACGGGTAAATCCCGGCGAGCCGTGGCCAGTCCCGCAGGCGACCTGCATCATGAGGCCCGGCCAGCCGACGCCGTCAAGACCTGTGCACCGGGACGCGCAGCCCGCGGAAGTGTGGCAATCGCACACGCTCATACAGGTCGTTGACAAGGGTTTGATTGCCGACGTGCCCGCGCCTGTCCAACAGCCGGCCAATTCGAAACATTCGATTGTCATTTCCATGCTGTTCCACCCTTCCACCGTGAACGCATGAAACCCGCGTTTCCACAAAATGATTGAGTTGGACCAGATTGACCGGGCACCGTTTTTCGTAACGGGAATTCGCTTGACAGGCCCAGCGCCCCCGATACGATTTCGTCTGTCTTTCCGCTTATAACCTTTCGGACGGAGGGCTGCCTAATGGCTGAGAAAGTGGCGAAGTTGAGTGTGTCTCGGGAAAAGGACTTCATGTACTACGTCAAGGACGGCGCGGTATGGAAGGTCCAGAGAAAGCAGCCAGGCGTCCCCAAGGGGAAGCCGGAGAAGGTGGCCGACGGACATTTCCAAATGGACACGGATTTCATTTATTTCGTGGACAAGGACGGGGACGTTTCACGAGCCAAGCGAGCCGTGGGCGGGCAGAAGCGAAAGAAGACCGTCAAGAAGGCCGCGCCGAAGAAGGCGGCAAAGGCCGCCAAGGCGGCAAAGCCAGTCAAGGCCGCGAAGAAGCCCGTGAAGGCAACTCCGAAGAAGGCCGCAAAGAAGTCAAAGCCTCAGAAGCCCGCCAAGAAGAAGGGTCGTCGCTGACCGCACGCGCCTGAAGCGACGTTACCTCGCGTTCCACCGACGGCCGACGATCCGGGCCGCTGGCTGCGCCGACACTGGGCTCCGATGCTCGTGCCGGCTTCGCCATCGGGCCGGCTTGTCGGCCGCGCTCTGACCTTCACCTCTCGCTGGGGCGGGGAACGCCTGAAGGAATGTCAGTGGGCTAACGCTTTCGCTTGTGCTTCTTCTTGGCTGCGGTTCGCGGAGCGGAGCTGGCGCCCTTGCTCTTCTCCGACAACGACGGCGATGGCGCCGCCGCCGCCTCCGCCACGGGAGCCCCGACGGACGGAACGAAACCGAAGTCGTACAGTATGTAGACGATCCCGAGCAGGGTAATCGCCGACATCAACGTATATTGTTCAGCGAGCCAGGTCGGCATCAAATGATTGAGGCGCGACCAAAATGGACCTTGGCCTGGCAAATATTGTGTCGGGGCCAAGTCCGCGAATCCTGTCCCCGCCGTTATGGCCAGCAAGGCCAAACCAACCTCTTGTCGTTTGGACCATAACAGCGCCATGACAATCAGGAACGAATAGTAGTAACAGGTCAATTCGGGGATGACCGCGATGAGCATCGCTGACAGGGCCGCCGCCTCCCAAGCCTCGAACCCCCTGACCGCGACGTAGAGCAACGCCAGGAACGCGAACACCCCGAGCACGTACAGCCACTCCCGCTGGTGGAACGTCCGCAGCCGGGCATCCTTCCAGTCCTTCCAGGGGTCCTCGAGGCGATCCGTTCGCAAGAGGTACGTCGTCTCGGTGTCCTTGAAGGACATGACCGTGCGCCAACCCATGTAGTTCGTCAGCGGCGTCGCCGTGTGCTTCTTGGAGTTTTGCAGAAACGCCTTGTACGCGCCGGGCCCCCCGCTGATCGGGAAGCTGAGCGGCACCAGCGTCGCCACCGCCAGGAAGCCACCGAAGACGACGCCCAGGTAGGCGCGATCCACCTTGCGGATCATCGCGGGGAGCTCGCGGGGAGGCAGGCGTTGGCTCCACGGTCGGCCCTTGGTCTGATTCAGCAACTGCTGCGCGATGACGAACAGGGGCCCCACGAACAAGAAGCCCGGGAACACCCGTAGCAGCGCCGAATACGCCATGAGGTAACCGCCCAAGATGGGTTTGCCCTTCTTGACCAGACAGACCCCCGCGGTCATGTGAAACAGCCAATCCCAGCGAAGGTATGCGCCGCCGGTCCAATAGAACCGAGACGGGAAGTTCGTCGCGAAGACGGCGAGCGCCACGCAGAGGGTCCGCCACCCGAACGCCCACCAGATCATTCCGGCCATCCCGAAGATGAACACCGGGTCGATCAACGTCAGCGCCCACATTTGATTGATGCTCGCCGGTCCCAGACTGGCGAGCGTCGTCCCCAGGATGTTCCAGACGGGCGTGGCGTTGAAGCCGTGATCGGTCTGCGCCTCCTCCCAGCGCTTGACGCCCTGGCGAACACGGAAGAATTCGATGTCCTTCTTGAACTTCTCCCAGCGCTCCGGCGTGAAGTGGCTCTTGCAGTGCTCTGGGTGCGCCAGGATATCCTGGGTCCCGCCGAGCACGTTGGTGCGCAGATTCATGATCTTTCGCAGCTCCACCCGTCGGAGCAGCGTGGGATCCTCGGAGTCCGCCAGCGACGAGCATTCGTAGAGGCGATCGTACGAGAGCTCCTTGAAGTACTTCGTTCCGACGTAATAGTGATACGTGTCCCAGTAGTGAATGTAATTCCCGAAGTGGAACTTCCCGAAATTGAAGTAGGCAAAGAACGAGAGCACGCCCACCAGCACGAGGAGCCGATCGCGGACGTTCTTGACCAGCAAGCTCAACGACCAGGTGCCGATCCCCACCACCACCAGGGCGAAGGTCGAGACCGGCGTCACGGGCTCACCGGGCAGGAACCGCGGCCCGGCCATGAAGAACGTGGTCATGTGCGCCACCAGGGACGTCCCCATGATCAGGGTCTCCGCCCAGCCCGGGAGCTTGCGCTCCTTGCCGCCCGCCCGCTTGACCCGCCACCCCCAGTACAGCAGCGCGAACGCCGCCGCCGCCAGGCCCATCTCGAAGCGGGCGCTCGGTTTGTCCTGCCACCACTCGAACTTGTACCAGGGCGCTTCGTTGACGATGGCGGCCGGCGCGTCGGTCACCTTCATCGGGGGTGGGAACGGGTATGGGGCCTGGCAGTAGGCCGAGAACTCGGAAACCGAGAAGAACCCGTCGCCGATGCCCTCACCCGCCCGCAGATAGCGGACGGTCACAGGCGGGAACTGCATCGACCGCCCCCGCAACCCGTGGCCGCGATCGGAGACGTTGTCGATCTCGACCAGCAGCTTGTAGCTGCCGGGGGACCCGTCGAGCGATCCCATGATCTTGTAGGTGTCGTTCGCGTCGGCCTGCAGATACACGGCCGACACGGGCGTCGGTTCGCCGAGGTCGTACGTCAGCGAGCCCGCGCCCGTATCGAGGATGACCCCGACGGGTGCGTCCCACTGCGTCCCTTCGGGTCCGATAGCGCCGTCCGTCACGAGCGCGTGGTTTCCCCGGACGTCCTGCCACTGGTACGGAGCCTTCCCCGCCAACAGGTTTGTCGTGTCGCACGTCGCCGCCAGCGCGTCCCTTTGGGCGAACCCACCAGTAAGCGCGCAGAGGCCCACCAGACCGGCAATTTCCAATCGACCCATTTGGCGGCAGCCTAGCAGCTACCGCCCGGAGAATGAATGGGGTGCGATTCGGGTATTCTCGGGGGTCTCCGTGCCCACCTGGTCCGCGCCGCGCGCCCCGCTTCCGCCTGAATGGCCCGCCCTCCGTTCGGCCGTAAACCAGATCTTTCGCCCGAACGGCGGCGACCTGACCGAGGAGCTGCCCCTCTTATTTGCCGAGGAGAATCGCGAGAACCTGCGTGTGATCGTGGACGACACGGGCGTCATCGTCGCGCACGCCGGGTGCCTCCAGCGAGAGGCCCTGGTGCTGAAACGTCGCGTGCGGGTCGGGTTCATCGCCGCCGTCTTCACGGCGCCCCAGGCACGGCGCCAACGCCTTGGAACCCGGGTGCTGCGCGATGCGCTGGCGCGCGCGCGCGCGGACGCCGACCTCGTCCTCGCCTCGGGCGACCGCGACCTCTACCGACGCCAGGGCTTCGAACCGGTTCCTCCCTTGGCCCGGTACAGGCTGCCATCGCACCCGCCTGCTTCGGGTGCCCCGGCTGACGCGAGGGGCCGTCCTGATGGCACCGGGACCTCGACCGCCGGGGACCTGGCCTGGCGGGACACCACCGACGAAGACCTGCCCGCGATCGCAGCCCTCTTCGACAAGGAGGACGTCCACTTCGTCCGCTCCCCGGGCGACTGGACGAGGTTGCACGCCGCCGCCCGGCTGGTCGATGCCCCCGCCAAGCTGTCGACCGTGACACGCGCCGGAGACGTGGTTGGCTTCATCGCCACGCAGAAAGCGTCCCCTCGCCCGGACGGCTCGCTCCGTCCGCGCCGCATCCTCGAGATCGCCGGCGATCGCCGGGCGATCATCGACGTCGCGCCGCAGATAGCCGACGAGCTCCTCGTCCCTGCCTACGACTCGAACACCGTCGACCTGGCGGGGGCACGGGGGTGGGTGCGCACGACCCGCCAGTTTCCCATCACCGCTGAACCCCTGACCGCGGTCGCCCGTTTGGTGCCCTGGTACGGGCTGAATTATCTGTAAGATCCCGACGGTCCAATGAGTCCCACCATCGCCCTGATTGTCACCGCCGCCCTGGTGGTCGCGAACGGCTTCTTCGTCGCGGCAGAGTTCGCGCTCGTGAAGATGCGGCCCACCCGCCTGGAACAGCTCGCCAAGGAAGGCCGCCGCCAGGCCCGCCTGGTCGAGCGGATGAGCAAGCGCATCAACGACTACCTGTCCGCCAGCCAGCTGGGCATCACGGTGGCGTCGCTGATGCTCGGGTGGCTGGGCGAGCCAGCGTTCGCCTCGCTGCTGCGGCCGCTGATGCAGGATCGATGGGGCCTCCGGCCTGCGACGGTCCATACCGTCGCGGCCGGGCTGAGCTTGACCATCATCACGTTCCTGCACACCGTCATCGGTGAGCTGGCCCCGAAGGCGCTGGCGATTCGCATGACGGAGCCGGTGGCGCTGTGGTCCGCGCTGCCCTTCCGGGTGTTCTACCTCGTGACGACCCCGCTGACGTGGGCCTTGCGCACCAGCTCGGCGCTCATCCTCAGGGCCTTTCGCCTGCCCGCGGCGTCCGAGGCGGAGATGGTCCATTCCCCCGAAGAGCTGCGCCTCGTCCTCCAGCACGTCGAGCTGGATCCGGGCGCGCGACGCCTCATCGACCGGGTCTTCGACTACACGCACCGGATCGCGCGTCACGTGATGATCTTGCGTCGCGACGTGGTCGTCCTGGTGGCCGGCCGGCCGTTCGAAGAAAACCTGCGAATCGCGCTGGCCAACCAGTACACGCGCTATCCGCTCGTCCACCCCGACACGGATCGCGTGGTCGGATACGTGCACATGAAGGACATCGTCGCCGCGCTGGCGTCGGGCAAGCGCCCCGAGTTCATGCGCGAGCTCGCGCGCGAGCCCATCTACGCGTCCGAGGACACACGGCTCGAGTGGCTACGCCGCGAATTCCAGCGGCGTCGCGTCCACATCGCGATCATCCTGGGCCCCGGACACGAATTCACCGGAATCGTGACGCTGGAGGACCTGCTGGAGGAGTTCGTCGGCGAGATCCAGGACGAGCAAGATCAGGAGGAGATTCCGCCGCTGGCGCGCAACGCCGACGGCTCGTTCGAGGCGGACGGCCGCCTCACCCTGGACGTGGCGCGGCGCGAATTGAACCTGGATCTGCCGCCGCTGCCGTCGGACGTCGAGACGCTGGGAGGCTACATCCTGACCCAGCTCGCCGAGGCTCCCGTGCCTGGAGACATCGTGTCCGCGGCCGGCTACCGGTTCCGGATCCTCGAGGTCCGCGACCGCCGCATCCGCCGCCTCCGCGGCGAGCCCCTGCCCGCGCCCCCGCCGGATCCGGAGGCGGAACGCGAAGGGTAGCGCGGCGTCGAGATGCGCCGGAGACGCGTGGTGCCCCGGAACAGAATCGAACGGTCCACCAGCTGGGGCCCGACCGCCAGCCCTGCCGCGCTTAGAACTGCACCGACAGCAGCGACGCGGTGGCGGCGGCGATAGGCGACGGATCGCGGCCCGTGGCGCCGAGCCTCCACCCCTGCTGGGCACCGAAGGCTGTGCCCATCGTGTACCCGACGGCAGCGGCCGCGAGACCCATGAATCCGCCAACGAACTGGCCATTGAGGCACCCATCGCGGGGTTCCCCGGTGGCCGAACACGGCGCCGAGACGGAGACGTGAAACAACAGAAGCCCCGGTACCATCCCGATCATGCCGACCAGCGCGCCAACGAGGGAGCCCCGACATCCTCCATGGCGCGTCGGGCTCGTCTGGCCGATGGCACAGACGATCGCGCCGGTCCCAAGCGCCCCGGCCACGACGACCCCACTCGTGTACCAAAGGTTACCGTCCGTGGCGGCGTACGTCTCCACCGCTGCGATCACGGTTGCAGCGCCCACCAACACGCCGATTGCCATCTGCGCCGTTTCGGGCTCGGAGTGGGTCGACGGATGGCCCGTCGAGGCCAGAGGCGACGGATCGAACCGCAGCCCCGGAGCTTCGCCATCGTGCGCTTGCGGGGCAGGCGGCGCCGGGAGCCCGGCACTTTCGTGGACGGAGCCAGCTTTGGGAGACGCCAAGGACTCCACCGGCTCCTGCGCCCGGGCGACCTCCCCCGTGCCCGCAGCCATTGCCACGACAAGAAACGCGAGACCCACCCTCCTAGCCATGTCGAGTCCCGGTTGCAAAGCGAAGGCCGTCCGTCTGACCCAGGCGAAACGGTCTTCGTCCGTCAACCTGTCGAATCGAAGCGTCGAAAACCTGACGAGGGCATGCCAGTAAGCGCCGCACCGAACCCCAGAACCCGTCGCCTTCGCTGGCGAGACTACCGGACGGTCGCTGGGTCGCGACCAGTGAAGGACTTCGTCGACGGACTGACCGACGAGCAGGCGGCCGCGGTCGTCGCAGCGATGAAGGATGTCGCCCAGAATGGACTGGCGGCGGCCCGCCACCTCTTACGAAGCACGCGCCGAGGCGGAGCGGCAGGCCTTTCGCATTCTCTTCGCTCAAGAGACCACGTTCATCCTGCTGTCACTCGCTGGCTTCCAGAAGAAGAGCGCCAAGACTCCCCCCAACCAAATCGTGCTCGCCGAAGCCCGCCTCGCGGATTGGCGCCGCCGGGGACACGTGCGCAAGCCATAGCGTGCAAGCTATGGCCTTGACGCCATGTCTCCCGCGCATCATCCTTGGATCATGCCCAAGGACTTCCTGGACCAGGTGATCGCCCAGCGCACCCGGAAGAATCCGCGTTTCCCCGATCTCGTCGCCGAGGCCGAGCTTCGTCGGTCCCTTGCGCGTGAGTTGGCCGCGCAGCGATCCACGGCTAGGCTCAGCCAAACCCTGGTCGCGGCTCGCATGAGGACCGCGGCCTCGGTGGTCAGCAAGCTCGAGGCTGGCGCGGACGTGAAGGTGTCAACGCTTCAGCGATATTGCAGGGCGATCGGCCAAGCGTTTCCCCCGCAACTTCGGGCCAAGAAGCCATCGCGAAGAGCCGCCTGAGCGGCCCCACGTCCTGCGGCCGACGCGCCGCTCGGCAGCGATGCCCTCTTCGAAGTACACGGAAGCACCGACCGGGAGCCGCCGATCGGACGTTTTCCCGAATGATTCTTGGTGCCCAGGGACAGAATCGAACTGTCCACACATGGATTTTCAGTCCATTGCTCTACCGACTGAGCTACCTGGGCGACGGTGGCGCGTACAATGCCAACCACGCCCCCGCCGGTCAAGCCTTCGCCCCGGATCCGCACCGAAAATTCGCTATTGTTCGCGCCACCGTCCGCCGGCCCGGTGCCGGTCTCGAGGAAGCCCCATGAGCACAAGCCCGACGCAGGTGATTCCCCCCGTCTTCGAGTTCCAGGAGCTGCTCCCGACCGAGCCGCATGACACGCCGTATCGCCTGCTGACCCGTGACGGCGTCTCGACCTTCGAGGCGGCAGGCAGGACCTTCCTGGCCGTCGAACCGGACGCGCTGACGCGGCTCACCCGAGACGCCATGCGCGACATCGCGCACCTGTTGCGCCCCGGGCACCTCGCGCAGCTCGCGAAGATCTTGAAGGATCCGGAGGCCTCGGCGAACGATCGCTTCGTGGCGCTCGAGCTCTTGAAGAACGCGAACATCGCGGCGGCCGGCGTCCTACCCGGCTGTCAGGACACGGGGACGGCCATCGTGATCGGCAAGAAGGGCCAGCTCGTGTTCACCGGGGGCGGCGACGAGGCGGCGATCGCGCGCGGGATCTTCGACACCTACGCCTCGGACAACCTGCGGTACTCGCAGCTCGCTCCCCTCGACATGTATCGCGAGACGAACACCGGCACGAACCTGCCCGCCCAGATCGAGCTCTACGCGACCGACGGGGACGCGTACAAGTTCCTGTTCATGGCCAAGGGGGGCGGCTCCGCGAACAAGAGCTACCTCTATCAGGAGACGAAGGCCCTGTTGAACCCGGACAGCCTGCTGGCGTTCCTCGACGCCAAGATGCGCACGCTGGGGACCGCCGCCTGCCCGCCCTATCACCTGGCGGTCGTCATCGGCGGCACGTCAGCCGAGTACACCCTGAAGGTGGCCAAGCTCGCCTCGGCCCGCTACCTCGACGACCTCCCGCCCGATGGCAACAAGCTGGGCCGGGGCTTCCGCGACCGGGCCCTCGAGCAGAAGGTGCTCGCGCTGGCGCAGAAGACGGGGATCGGCGCCCAGTTCGGCGGCAAGTACTTCTGTCACGACGTGCGGGTCATCCGCCTGCCACGCCATGGGGCCTCGTGCCCGGTCGGAATCGCGGTGTCGTGCTCGGCGGACCGCCAGATCCTCGGGAAGATCACGCGCGACGGCGTCTTCCTCGAGCAGCTCGAGACCGACCCGGCGAAATATCTGCCCGAGACGACGACCGACGATCTCGCCGGCGACGTCGTCTCGATTGATCTGCGTCGCCCGATGTCGGAGATCCGCGCGACGCTGTCCCGCCACCCGATCCGGACGCGCCTGTCGCTGACCGGTCCGATGGTGGTGGCGCGCGACATAGCCCACGCGAAGATCAAGGAGGCCCTCGACCGCGGCGAGCCGATGCCGCCTTGGTTCAAGGACTACATGGTCTATTACGCGGGCCCCGCCAAGACGCCCAAGGGGTACGCGTCCGGATCGTTCGGCCCCACGACGGCAGGGCGAATGGATGGGTACGTGGACCTGTTTCAATCGCACGGCGGCAGCATGGTGATGCTGGCCAAGGGCAACCGCTCGCCCGCGGTGACGGCTGCCTGCAAGGCCCACGGCGGGTTCTACCTCGGCTCCATCGGCGGACCGGCCGCGCGCCTGGGCAAGGACTGCATCACCAAGGTCGAGGTGCTGGAGTACCCGGAGCTCGGGATGGAGGCCGTCTGGAAGATCGAGGTGGTGAATTTCCCGGCCTTCATCGTCGTGGACGACAAGGGAAACGACTTCTTCGCGGGCATCATGGACAGCGGCAAGGTGAAGCTGCCGGTGACGGGGAGCGCCCCGTAACGTGGCCGCCGTGTCCGTCTGGCAGTACCCGAAGTGCAGCACCTGCCGAAAGGCCCTGAGGTGGATGACCGATCACGGGGTCGTCTTCCAGGCGACCGACATCGTCACCAAGCCTCCGGCGCCGGCAAAGCTCCGCGAGCTCGTCCGGCGATCGGGACTGCCCATCGCCCGCTTCTTCAACACGTCCGGAGTCAGCTATCGCGCCGGCGGCTTCAGGACCCGGCTGATGACGATGCCCGAGGCCGAAGCCATCGCCGCGCTGGCTGCGGACGGCAAGCTGATCAAGCGACCGATCGTCGATACGGGGACCGCTGTCCTCGTCGGCTTCGACGAAGCGGCGTACCGCAAGGAGCTGTCCCGACGCTAGTGCTCCGCGGGTCGCGATAGCCGCGCGCCGCCGCGCGCGTCACGACAGGTGCTCGAGGAGGAAGGTCAGCGTACGCGCCAGGGCCGCGCGCGACGCCTCGAGGTGATATCCGGCGGAGGTGTCGTTGAAGAAGCCATGCCGGGCGCCCAGATAGACGTGTCCCTCGAAGGACACGCCGTTCGCCTTCAGGGCGTCGCTGAACGGCGGGATCAGCGGGGTGATCCGGGGATCAGGATCCGCGTAGTGACCGAGGATGGGGCACTTGATCGCGGAGAGCTTCTCGGCGGGTGGGGGCGCGCCGTAGAAGATCACGGCGGCGTCGAGTGACGGCTCCGCGCACGCCAACAGGCCGGACAAACCACCGCCCATGCAGAATCCCAGCGCGCCCACGTGGCGGTCGCCGGCGCCGGCGCCGTGGAGGTGACGAACGGCGGCGCCCAGAATCTCGACGTAGCGGGCAAACCGCTGCGCGCGTCCCTCGTCCGGGCCGAAGAGGCGTCCCAAGGTCGCGGCCAGAGCCTGTCGCTCTCCCTCTTGGACACGCGACAACGCCTCCTCGCGCGCCGCGGGACCGGACCAGGCGGCCGGGTTCGCGTTCAGGAACGCCTTCACGGCCGCCACCCGCGCCCGCGTGATCTCTTCAGGGCGTGCGCCCCCCGGACTGAACAGATCCGGCGCCAGCACCTCGTAGCCCGCCGTCGCAAACCGGCGCGCCACGTCCTCGATGAACTCGTCGACGCCAAACACCTCGTGGATCAGGACCAAGGCGGGCAGTGGCCCCCGGGCGCCGATGGGCCGCGCGAAGTATGCGGGGAATTCCTGATCGGAGGACGAATAGCTGACGGTTCCCGTTTCGAGCTGCATGCCCGGAACGTTAGTGCGGCTTCGGCGCGCCGCAAGGGCCTGGGCCGGCGAAGCCGCTTCCGCGAGCGGCGATGTCAGTGCACCAACGTGGGCCCGCGCGTGACCTCGGCCAACCGGCGCTCGAGAAAGCGTCGGTCGGCGTCGTTCCCGACCAGCTCCAGCGCCCGCCGGTAGGACAGCGCGGCCTCGGCGAACCTGCCCAGCCGCCGGAGCAGATCGGCGCGTGCCGCGGGCAACAAGTGATAGCCCTCGAGCTCGCCCGTGGCCGCCAGGTGGTCGATGCGTCGGAGGCCCTCCGCCAGACCTTCGGCGAACGCCACGGCGACGGCGTGATTCAGCTCCACCACCGGAGAAGGGTGGGTCGCGACCAGCAAGGCGTACAGATCCGCGATCTGCCGCCAGTCGGTGTCGGCGGCGTGCGCGGCCCGCGCGTGCGCGGCGGCGATCGCCGCCTGCAAGGCATACGGCCCGGGTTCGCCGACGCGTAGCGCCTCCGCCACCAGCGCCACGCCCTCGGTGATCGCCGCCCAGTCCCAGCGCGAACGATCCTGCTCCTCGAGCAAGACGATGTCGCCGTCGGGACCGACGCGCGCCTCTCGTCGGGCGTCCTGCAGCAGCATCAACGCGAGCAAGGCGCGAGGCTCCGCCTGCGCCGGGATCAGCTCGACGAGGATCCTGCCGAGCCGCACGGCTTCGTTGCACAGCTCGCGGCGCACCAGCGCCGCTCCCGAGCTCGCGGCGTACCCTTCGTTGAAGATCAGATAGATCACGGCCAGCACGGCGCCGACCCGCTCGGTCAGCTCGTCGGGTTCGGGGACCCGATACGGGATCCTCGCCTCGCGGATCTTGGTCTTGGCGCGCACCAGCCGCTGCGCCATCGTCGGCGGCGGGACCAGAAACGCCCGTGCGATCTCGTCGGTCTCCAGCCCGCCGAGCGTGCGCAGTGTCAGCGCCACCCGAGCTTCGGTGGCCAGCGCCGGATGACAGCACGTGAAGATTAGCCTCAGCCGATCGTCTTCCACGGGTTCCACCTCGATGTCGGGCTGCCGGGTGACCTCGGATTGCGCCTCGAGCGCGGCGCGCTTCTCCTCGAACAGGGCGCCGCGGCGCAGGCGATCGACCGCCTTGTTGCGCGCGGCGCGGATCAGCCAGGCGCGCGGGTGCTCCGGAACGCCGTCCCGCGGCCACTGCACCAGCGCCGCCTCGAGCGCGACCGCGAGCGCTTCCTCGGCCAGGTCGATGTCCCCGAGCAAACGAATGAGCGTCGCCAGGATCCGCCCTCGCTCCTCGCGAAAAACGCGCGCGACCACCTCGGTGTCAGGGCTCATGCGTCCCGGCTGCAGCCCTGCCAACGTGACCATCGACGGTCTGCACCGTGGCAGGGCCAGATGATTCGAATCGTTGCCGGTTCAGGCGCCCGGACGCGGATAGTCGGGCGGAAGCTGCATGACCGGGCGCACCTCGATGCAGCCCACCCGCGCCCCGGGAATTCGGGCCGCAATCTTCGTCGCCTCATCGAGATCCTTCGCCTCGACCAGATAATAGCCGCCGAGCTGCTCCTTCGTCTCGGCGAATGGGCCGTCGGTGCTCAGGGTCTTGCCGTCCCTCACCCGGATCGTGGTCGCGGTCGAGGTCGGTTGCAAAGCGTCGCCGGCCTTCATGTTTCCCGACTTGATGATGCTCTGGGTGAGCTCGTGATACTCGCCGAACATGGCCTCGCGGTCACGTGCCGATGCGTTCTTCTGAAGCTCCTCGCTCGCGTAGATCAGCAGCAGGTATTGCATGGTCTCTCCTCGATCAGGGTGTGTGGTTTGCCGTGGAGACGGCTCCGAAGTTCGCCCCTGAGTCGATCCACGACACCCCGAATCGACACCCCTGCGCGCTTTTTTAGCGTCGCGACGGCGACTACAGCCGTCCGAGCGTGCCGCCCCAGACCGCCGCGGAACCTAGCTCCTGCTCGATGCGCAAGAGGCGGTTGTACTTTGCGACGCGCTCCGAGCGCGCGAGCGAGCCCGTCTTGATCTGGCCCGAGCGCATGGCGACCGCGAGATCGGCGATGAACGTGTCCTCGGTCTCGCCCGAGCGGTGCGAGATGATCGTCGTCCAGCCGTTACGGTGCGCCATCTCGACCGAGTCGATGGTCTCCGTGAGCGACCCGATCTGGTTGACCTTCACGAGGACGCTGTTGCTCGCGCCCTTCTCGATGCCCTCCCGGATGCGCGTCGTGTTCGTGACGAACAGGTCGTCGCCCACCAACTGGACGCGGTCCCCGAGCGCCTTGGTCAAGGCCACCCAGCCGTCCCAGTCGTTCTCGGCCATGCCGTCCTCGATCGAGACGATCGGAAACTGCTCGCACAGCTTCTGATAGAACGCGACCATGCCCTTGCCGTCGAGTTCCTTGCTCTCGCCCTCGAGCTTGTAGGTCTTCGACGTCTTGTCCCACAGCTCGCTCGATGCGACGTCGAGGGCCAGCGCCACCTCCTTGCCTGGCTTGTAGCCGGCCTTCTCGATGGCCTCCACCACCAGGCTGAGCGCGGCCTCGGCGCCGGGAAGGTCCGGGGCGAACCCGCCCTCGTCGCCGACGGCGGTCGCGGCCTTTCTGTCGTGGAGCAGCTTCTTCAGCGTGTGGAAGACCTCTGCCCCGGCGCGCAGCGCCTCGGCGAAGGTGGGAAGCCCCTTCGGGACGATCATGAACTCTTGAAAATCGAGCGAGTTGTCCGCGTGCGCTCCGCCGTTGATGATGTTCATGAGCGGCACCGGCAGGACGCGCGCGCCCACGCCGCCGAGGTACCTGTAAAGCGGCTGATCGAGCTGGATCGCCGCCGCCCGGGCGGCCGCCAGCGACACGCCCAGGATGGCGTTCGCGCCAGCCTTGGCCTTGTTCGGCGTCCCGTCAGCGGCCAGCATGGCGCCGTCGAGGCCCGCCTGATCGAAGACGTCACGGCCGGTGACGACAGGCCCCAGGATCGAGGCCACGTTGCCGCAAGCCTTGAGCACGCCCCTGCCGAGGTAGCGCTTCTTGTCACCGTCCCGCAGCTCCAAAGCCTCGTGCTCGCCGGTCGACGCGCCCGAGGGTACGGCCGCCATCCCCACGACGCCCGACTCCAGCGTGACCTCGACTTCAACCGTGGGATTTCCGCGTGAATCGAGGATCTCGCGGGCCAGAACGCTTTCGATGATGACCGTGCTCATGCGCCCCTATCTAGCGCGTTCGCTGTTCCACGTGCAAGCCTTGAAACCGCTCGACGGGGCGACCAGCCGGCCCCCGCGAGGTCCACCGCCTCCCGGCATTTCCGGTCGGTCAAGGACCTCGCATCCGGCACCGCGATGCCCACGCGCGGCGCCGGACTTTGGCAGCTGGCCGCCAGTTGCTAGTATCGCGCACCCATCGTGAAGATTCGTGACCTCCTCGCTGCCAACAAGCCGCTGTTCTCATTCGAGTTCTTCCCGCCCAAGACCGACGCCGGGATGGCGAACCTCGAGCGCACCATCGGCGAGCTCTGCGAACTGCGGCCCGCTTACGTCTCGGTGACCTACGGCGCAGGCGGCTCGACGCGCGAGCGCACCGTCGCCCTCGTCACCCGCATTCAAGACGAGCTGGGCATCTGCGCCATGGCTCACTTCACGTGCGTGGGCGCGAGCCGCCCGGAGATGGCGGTGGTCCTCGATCGGCTCGTCGGAGCGGGCATCGAGAACATCATCGCGTTGCGGGGCGATCCGCCGGCGGGCGCCGAGCGTTTCGAGCAGCCGCCCGACGGGTTCGCCCACGCGTCGGAGCTGACGTCGTTCCTGCGGGAGCGATTCGGGGACCGTATCTCCGTCGCAGGTGCGTGCTATCCGGAGGGCCACGTCGAGTGCCGCGATCTCGACCGTGACTTGGCCCACGCGGTCACGAAGGTCCGCGCCGGCTGCGACTTCCTCATCACGCAGCTCTTCTTCGACAACGCCCACTACTTTCGCTTCGTCGAGCGCGCGCGGGCCGCGGGGATCACGGTGCCGATCATCCCGGGCATCATGCCGATCGCGAACGTTTCGCAGATCGAGCGCTTCACGAAGATGTGCGGCGCCACCATTCCGCCATCCCTGTTCTCCGAGCTGGATCGGTGCCGCGACGATCCCGCGGCGGTCGCAGCGCTGGGCGTGGCGCAGGCGACGGCCCAGTGCGTCGAGCTGCTCCGAGAGGGCGCGCCCGGGATCCACTTCTATACGTTGAACCAGTCACCCGCCACGCGCGTGATCCTCACCGCACTGCGAGCGGCCCGCCTGGCCTAGGAGATTCACGCAAAATCCGTAGGGATCGTTGCGGGATCCTCGCAAGGACTTCGCGCTAGTCTGCTAGACTCCCCGCCGCGCGGGAGGAGCTCCAATTTGCAGCACTTTGGTAGACACACCCGTCTCATTCTTATCTCGCTCATCTCGGCGTCGACCGCCGCGCTGATGGCCGACCACACGGCCCTCGCGGGCCCGAGCGACACCGTCACGAGCGTAACCGCCAGCCCGACCAAGCCAAACGCGTCTCCGTGGATGCAGAAGCTGTCGGGATCGAGCGCCGAGCTCGGCACCTACGTTGGCAGCGGGACCTTTTACACGAGCGGCTATTCCGACCCGTACTGGTCGACGTCCCTCTACTTGCGGCCCAACTACGACCTCGGGACGCGCTTCAAGCTGTCGCTGTCCGCTCGCTTCTACTTCGAGGAAGAGTTCACGAAGCCGGACAACCCCGTCGGCCGTCACTTCTATCCCTACGACGGATGGCTGTCGCTCGCCGCGAAGAAGCTGGCGCAGATCCAGCCCGCGAAGCTGACGCTCGGCGGGCTGGTGCGCTTCACCCTGCCCATCTCCTACGAGAGCCGCTACGCCCACCTCGTGACCGCGGTGACCGTGGGTCCCTCGCTGAGCGGCGAGATCGACTTCGGGAAGAATCCGGAGCCCGCGCGGCGGTTCAGGTTCACGTTCACCGGGATCGCGCAGTTCACCAAATACCTGCGCACGAGCGACTTCCGCGGCATCGGGTCCGGCGACACCACGGGCTGTCGGAACGTCGTGAACGCGGGGGCCGTGGGCAGCGGTTCCGACGGACCGACCGTAGCGGCGTCCGATCACTGCGGTGGCCCCGTGAACGCCAGCTTCGGCGTTCGCTCCGCGGTGATCGCTGCCCTTTCGCGGGGCAAGTGGTCCCTGGGCGTCACCTTGCTCGTCGACAACACGTTCCTCTATGACGTCCCCCCCGATCAGTTCACCTCGCCATTCGCCATCAATCGCGGACGCGAGGACACCACTTGGGGCATCGTCGGGTTGACCTACGACATCAACGATCACTTCGCCGGCAACATCGGCGTCTCCAGCCTGCAACCCGCGCTCGACTCCGAGTCGAGAAATCTGCGTTTTCCCTTCTTCGACTTCTCGGGCCCAAACGCCAACAATTTCACACAGGCCTTCGTCAGCCTGACCGGAACGCTCTAGGAGGAATGCCATGATCGGTGTCGTGAATCAGAGACTGCGCCCCCGGCGTGGGCAGTTGGCGCGCTCGCCGCGCGCTTGGATGGGCTCGCTGCTCGTGCTCGCTGCCGCCGCGGGCGGCTGCGCCGGCGCTGGGCGCGGCGACATCGATCGCACGCAGCCGGACAAGGTCGACAAGAGCTTCCTGACGAACGCGGACGGGACGCCCAAGATCTTCTACTCCCGGCTGACGGTCACCGACGTCCCACCCACGAACGGCTGGGCGTTCGAGGGCATCCAGACGCCGATGGAGAAGATCTACTTCCAGATCACGCAAGACCAGCTGATCGGCTACCGGTCCTACGACTACGCCCCCGGGTCCGAGAACCCCATCACGGGTGGCGCCAACAACACGGACGCCCCGGTGGTCTCCTACAAGATCCTCTCTCACTTCGACGTCAAGCGCGAGTACAACGCTGCCACCGGCGAGCAGACGAACGTCATCAGCGAGAACACCACGGACCGGCCCTGGAACGAGCGCCAGTACATGCGCGTCGACTGGACCACCGACAAGCTGACGAATCCGTTCATGGACGTGACCTTGATGGCCCCGACCACCGGGACCACGGCGATCAGCGAGACGGAGCTGTCCAACCAGGGCCGCGCCATCTACACGAAGGACTACATCGACGTCACCCTCCAGGTGCAAGCCGTGCCCGACTACACCGCCTGCGCCAAGTTGTTCGCGGCGCCCGACGAGGTGAACGTCAGCGACTGCGGCCCGGCCAGCGTCAAGGTGCGCGAGTCGTTCGTTGCCGTGCAACCGTCGGAGTTCGAGCCCCTCGAGTACCCCGATCAGGAGCCGCTGCTGGACGCGGCCGGGCAGCCCATCTCGATCTTCTGGACCGCGAACGGGCCGAAGCCCTGCAACAGCTCGAACCTGTCGAACGGGGGCGGCTCCTACAGTGGCGCCGACTGCACGCAGGCCGGCGCCGCCAAGTTCTCCAAGTTCGGCTACTTCCGGACCGTTCGGCAGTCGTACGATCCGAAGTACGGCTCGACGGAGGCGGGGCGCACCTACTACGCGAATCGCTGGAACATCTGGCAGAAGACCCTGCAGCGCGACGTGAACGGCAACCCGATCTCCGACGGCGCTGGCGGCTACCTGCGGACGGCGCCCGAGACCCGCACCCCGAGGCAGATCGCGTACTACACGAACGTCGAGTTCCCCGACGACGACCCCATGTTGTGGGCGACCGCCCAGCAGGTCGTCGGAGACTGGAACGACGCCATGAAGCGCACGGTCGCCGGCATCAAGGACACGGCGTCGTCGACCATGGTGACCGAGGCACAGGTGATCGCGGACGCGGCGAAGGTGCCCGACATCTTCGTCCTCAAGAAGAACTCCTGCAACGTCACCGACGTCACCGCCTTCGTGGCGGCGCACCCGGTCCTGGCCGGGCAGGTGAAGACGGCTGCCGGCGTCGACACGGCCACCATCGACAAGACCAACCTGGTTCAAACTTGCTCGGCGCTCGAGGCGCTGACCCAGGGGTTGCCCGACACCGACGCGGGCAAGTTCACCTGGCAGCGCAACGGCGATCTGCGCTACTCCTTCATCTACTGGGTGGACCGTCCTCAGGGCTCCGCCTCGGCGCCGCTCGGGTATGGGCCGTCGTCGGCTGACCCGGAGACGGGTGAGATCGTCTCGGCGTCAGCGTACCTCTATGGCGCGTCGCTCAACACCTACTCGCAGTTCGCGGCCGACAGCGTCGACATCTTGAACGGAAACCTGTCGACGGACGACCTGCTGTCGGGCAAGCGCATCACGGACATCATCAAGCAGACCGAGGCGAATCGCCAGGTCCGCAACGCGTTTCCGCTGACGCCGGAGGCGCGCAGCTTCGCTCACGCGCAGGTCACGGCGGGCAAGCCCCCGGGAGCCGCCAGCGGCGCGGACTTCACGACCAGCGTCCTGCCGCGCCTCGTGAAGCTCGATCCCGTCGCGCTCGATTTGAAGCTGGCGACCTTGAAGGGAACCCCCCTCGAGGCGCAGTTGATGACGGACGATGTCCTCACCGCGTTCGTGCCCGGCTACATCCCGGGGCGCACCCAGCCGGGAGACATCGATCCCGCGATCTTGGCGCAGGCCTCCCCGGTCAACTGGCTGAGCCAGAGCGCGAGACAAGCGAAGCGCGATCGGTTCCAGAAGCTGGCGATCAACGGCTGCGTGCTGACGGCGGACTTCGCCGACGACGCCATCCTGGGCACTGCGTTGAAGCTGGCGAACCTGAGCGGCGACACCCTCTACAAGACGCTGCGCGCGACGATCTTCCGCGGTTTGACCGACCACGAGATGGGACACACGATGGGCCTCCGCCACAACTTCGCGGGCTCGACCGACGCCCTCAACTACGGGAACGACTACTGGACCCTCCGCACCTCGGTCGCCCCCGCGCAGTGGGCCGCGAACGGGCTCGAGGAGCACCAGTACTCGACGGTCATGGACTACGGCTCGCGGTTCAACACCGACGTGGCCGGCCTGGGTCGCTATGACTACGCGGCGATCCGCTTCGGCTACGGGCAATTGATGGACACCATGCCGAACGCAGCGACCTCCGGCGGCCAGCTGCAGTACGACATCTTCGTGGGTGATTACTCCACCATCCCCACGATGGTCGGCGGCGCGGCTATGGTCGATGACACCTCCGTGATGCGCTACTCGGAGGCGCAGAAGGCGCTGCGAACGGGCTTTCAGAACCTGGCGTCGAACGGAGGCTCGTTCAGCATCTACCCCGAGCGCCCGTACAAATTTTGCAGCGACGAGTTCGAGGGAAATCTGGACTGCAAGACCTGGGACATGGGGGCGAACCAGCAGGAGATCATCAACAACACCATCGACCTGTACAAGAACTACTACGTGTTCAACGCCTACCAGCGGGGTCGCGTGGGCTGGGACATCAACAATTATCTGGACCGCCTGTCCAACCGCTACTTCAACCGCTACGGCCAAGCGTTCCAGTTCTACTACTTCTACGGCGACTACTTCTCCGGGCAGTTCCTGTCCGACGACCTGCTGAAGGCGTCCATGTTGGCCCTCAACGCGCTCGGGGAGGTGTTCCAGACGCCCGAGCCGGGCCCGCACTGCGCGAGCGACATGAGCCCGAACGTGCTGGCGCTGCAGAACGGCGTCGGTGGCGCGAGCACCTGCCACAACGACGCGCCCCAGCCCAACATCGAGCTGCCCGACGCGAAGCCGTACTACATCAGCTTCAGTGACGACTACTACTATCGGATCACCCGGGCGGGCTCGCTCTACGAGAAGCTCGCGGCGCTCATCGCGTTGACGAACACGGCGTCGACGCTATTCCGCGTCGACGAGAGCGCGGTGCAGGATCTGTATTCGATCGGTTACTACCGGGTGTTCAAGGATCAGATGCTGAACCTGCTGTCGGGGATCATTCGCGACGATCCCTCCGCTTACGGCGGCTATGCCCCGAACGGCGTCTACAGCCCGACGCCCGTGGTCGATCCCACGACGTTCGGGAAGGTCTCTTTCCCGACGCCCGACTACATGCTGCCCACGACAAAGCGCGTGGACACGCCGGACACCAAGACCATCGAGTACTACGCGCTCCTCCTCGGCATGGCCGATCTCGACTCGACCTGGGATCAAACCCTCGACTTCTCGAACTACATCAACATCACCCTCAAGGGGTCGAGCGACGACTCGACCTACGCCACGGGAACGACGGTGGTGGAGTTCACCCACCCGACGTCGCATCTCGTCTACCGGGCAGCTCAGGTCGATGCCACCCACCCCGGAATCGGCCTGACCCTGCTTCAGGAGATGAACGCGATGGTCGGCGTGCAGGGGACGCCGGGCACGCTGCTGCCCAAGTACGGAATGATCAAGAACCAGCCGCTGCCGGACTGGTACACCGCGAAGGCGCAGCTCGATGCGGCACAGGCGGCGGGCGACCAGACCGCGTATCAAGACGCCCTCAGCGTCTTCAACTACGTCGATTCGCTGCTCGGTTTGCGCTCCGATCTGCTGGGCGACATCCGGACCTTCCGGCACGCCTTCGCCAAGTAGCCCCGAAGCCCGAGGCGGCCTCTGTCCTCGGGCGGCCACGGGCTCCCGGAGGGCTGCCTACCGCGTCTCGACCTCGAACGGCAGCCGCGCCTCCGTCCCCTCGCCTGGACCCAGCAAGTAGGGCGCGAGCAGCCGCGCCATCGAGCGCAGCGCCGGCGACAGGCGTGCGGCTTCCCACGCCGCGCCGGCCGCCTCGCCCTGACCTCCCCCCACCTCGACGAACTGCGCGAGCTGCCGCAGGATCGATCGGCTCGGGCGCGGCAGAATCAGCAGCTCCGGCGCCTCCTCGTCGCGACGAGGCAGGCCTGCGAGGTTCGCGGCGCGATCGATGGCCGCGTTCACCCCACCCAGCTCGTCGACCAGCCCGAGCGCGATGGCCTGCGCGCCCGTATACACGTGCCCGCGCCCCAGCTCGTCGACGCGCGCCGTCGTCAATCCATAGCGCTTGCGCCCTTCGGCGACGGTGGCGAGGAACATCTCGTAGAGGTGGCGGATCTTCTGCTCGGCGGCTCCCCGCTCTGCTGCGGTCCAGGGTCGGAACGGCAGCAGCGCGTCCGCGTGGGACCCCCGGCGCGTCACCTCGGTGGCGAGCGACAGCTTGGCGAGCAGGCCCGAGACATCCAGCTTGTAGCCGAAGATTCCGATCGAGCCCGTCGTCGTCGACGGCTCCGCAAAGATGGCGTCCGCCGGGGCCGAGATGTAGTAGCCGCCTGAGGCGGCCACGTCACCCATCGATACGACGACCGGCTTTCCCGCGGCTCGCACGCGCGCGACGGCCCGAGCGATGACATCCGACGAGAACGCCGAGCCACCGGGGCTGTTGACCCGCAGGATCACGGCCCGCACCGTCGAATCGGCCTGGCATTCCTCGAGCGCCGCGACGAGTGTGTCGGCCCCCGCAATGCCGCCAGCCCCGAACGGAAACTCCTGGTTGGGGCCGTCCACGATTGTGCCCTCGACGAGGATCACCGCCGCGCGCGCACCCGGCCAGCGAACCGGGCGAACCGCCGCCGCGTCGGCGGCGCGCACCTCCGAGACCGCCAGCGACGGAGCGCCGAGATATGCCCGGACGTAGTCCTTGACGCCCTCGTCGTCACGGATCGCATCCACCAGGCCGGCGCGCTGGGCCTCCTCGGGGGTGAAGGTTCCCGTCTCGACCAGCTCCCCCGGGGTCAGGCTCGTCATCGCCGATTTCGGCGTCGTGCCCCCGAGCAGCGCAGGCTCGGCGGACCGTCCTGCCGCGACCGCGCCCAGAATCCGGTTGTAGACGTCGTCCAGCAGGTCGTTGCGATTGCGCTGCACCGGCGCCGACTGCCCGGTCATCACGAACGGCTCCATCGCCCCCTTGAACTCCGCGATGCGGATGAGGTCGAGGCTGACGCCCAGCCGGTCCATCGCCGCCTTGTAGAAGGTCACCGCCTGCACGAGCCCGACCAGCTCGACCACGCCCGCCGGATGGATGACGATCCGATCGCACGCGCTCGCCAGATACATGTCGCGCGTCTCGGGGTATGTCACGTAGGCCACCACGCGCTTGCCTCGGCGTCGCAGCTCGGCGACGAGATCGCGTAGCTCCTCGATGCGGCCGGTGCCAATCTGGAGCTCGTCGATGACCAGCAACACCGCCGCCACGCCCGGATCGCGCGCGAGCGAACGCATCCTCAAGGCCAGGTCCACGAACGCGCGATCGGACTCCAGGTGATGCAGGGGAAGCCGCACCGCCCTCGGCGTGTCCACCGACGGGACGTTGCGCTCGACCGTGTGATGGACGACGAACGCGCCGCCCCACTCCGCCCCGGGCTCCGAAGCGGGGACGAAGGCCCTGCGGGCGGCGAGCGCCACGCTCGCGTGATCGAAGTCGGCCGAGAAGCCTACGGTCAGCCTGGTGTCCGTTCCGTCGGCGGCCAGACCAGGCAGCGGCCTGCGCGGCGAAAGCTCGAGCTCGGAGAACAGGCGCCATCCGCCCCCCACCCTCACGCCGGCACGAAAGCGCGAGCCCGTTCGTGACCAGGGATCGCCCCCCAGGTGCAGCGCCGCCGCGGCGATCTCCACCCGGTCGCTGCCGGTGGGCCGCAGCACGAGCTCGCCCACCCAGCGCCGCGGCAGGCGGTCCGCCGCGCCAGGCAGCCGCGGGCGGCCAACATCCTCGACGACCGCGCCGAGCGCGACGCGCCTCGCTGGGCGCGCGGCCATCCCCAGATCGAAGGTGTCCACGCCGCCGACGCCGTCGCCGAACAGGTGTGCCCAGCTCGCCCCAAGGCCGAAATTTCGGCCCCCCAGCCCCAGGGCCAGCTGGAACTTCGTATATCCCCCCGCCCCGATGTCTCCGGCGAGGACACGCTGCAGGCCCAGGCCCAGACCCGCCGCGCCCGTCAGCGGAGCGGCGGCAAACAGGCCGGCGCCCCGCCCGGCCATCGCGGCGCGCGCCCGCCATCCGTCGAGCACCGCCGCGACATCCGCGTGCCCGAGGAGCGACAGTTGCCCTGGATTCAGCTCCGTGGCGGTAGCGTCGGCGTCCCCGGCCCGGGCGCCCGCGGGTACATAGACGCCGCGGGTGGAACGAAACGACGCGTCGGGGACGTCAGCCAGCGTCTGGCCGCGCGCGGTCTGCGTCCAGATCGCCAAGCAACCAGCCAGGGCAATCCCCTTGCTCCAACAGCGCACGAATGTCGTCACGGCACTCGTCGTTTACGGCGTTCGCGACCCAAAATCCATCCCAGACCTCCTTTCGAAATCTCAATGGGCGACTGTCAGCACCCTGCTCCTCTCCTCCTCCTTGGCCCGGGGTATATTGGGCCGCGATGGTCACGGACGGCTGGAACAAACCGCCGGCGGGCACGTCGGTGGAGCGGTTCTTTCAAACTTGGCTGCCGGAGGCCTATCGCGCCGCCGGGGTTCGCGCACCCGCGAACGCGCCGACGGTCCGGGCTTCCGTGTCGGGCCCCGGCGGGGGCTCCTGGGACCTGGAGGCCACCGACGACGAGCTGTTGGTGAGCTCGGCCGGGCGCCAGCCGCCCGGGATCTGGGTGCGGCAGACAGTCGCGGACTTTCAGGCGGCGTTCGACGGCGACCAGGATCTGCCCACCTTGCTTCCCCCCGGCTGGAGCGCGCTCGACATGCTGTTTCTCGACGCGCGCGAGGCGGAGGCGCTGCGGTCGGTCCAGGGACGGATCCTGCTCGAGCTCGTGGGGCGCCGCGCGCGCCGCTGGTCGCTCGACGTCGCGTTCGGGAAGACGGGGGTGGCGGCCGGTCGCCCGCGCACCACCGTGCGCGTGGATGGTGCGACGTTCGAGGGAATCCAGTCGGGCGCCATCGCGCCCTTGCAGCCGCTCCTCGATGGCCGGCTCGTCCTGGAGGGAGATCGGGCGCTGGCCATGCAGTTGCTGTTGCTACTCGGGGGCCGCCTCGCCCGGCGATGACACCGCCGCCGCCTCGGCGGGCGGCTCACGCCCGGGGGAGGGCGCCGGTTGAAGCTGGCGGCGGGCCCGGAACAGGTGGCGCCGCAGCCGCATGTCGCGCGGCGTCTCGACGAGCGCTCGCTGGTATTCAGCGATGGCCGCGGGCGCGTCTCCTTGTGCAGACAGCGCGTCCGCCAGCAACGCGTGCGCGCCCCGGCTGGGGGCCGGGGGAACGACCAACGCCAGCGCCTCGCGGGCGCGACGCGCCACCAGTGTCCAGTTGTAGCTGGAGACCTGCTTTGTGCCCGAGGCCACCAGCGCGTCGATGAGCAGCGCTCTCACGGCGGGATCGCCCTTGCCCAGCGCGGGACGCAATAGCCCCACCGCTTCGTCTGGCGAGCCTGCCGCCAGGCTCGCCCGCGCGCGCTCGACGGGAGAGGTGGGAACGATCTCGGGCACCGAACCGCGAGGAGCGGCCACGAGATTGGAAGCCGCCGAGGGCGCCGACGGGCTCGTCGGCACCAGGGGGCGCGACGCCGCACGGGGCGCGGGCGGCGTCGCGGCGACGGACACCGGGGCCGCCTTGGTCCCGCCGAGCGGGCCGCCGGTGGTTCGCATGGCCGAGGCGCTCGGGTGACCCTGCTTCGAGACCCACACACCGCCGGCCACGACCCCAACCACCACCATCGCCGCCACCGCCATGCGCGCGGAGCCCGCCCTCGCCAGCGAGCGCTCGGCGGCGAGCGACGGAACCGGGTCGGACCAACTGGTACCGTGCCCGCCGGACACCGCAACCGCCGGCGTCAGCGTCCGCGACGCCCCGTTCGGGCGCTGGCCGGGGAGAACCGTCGTGACCTGGGGCTGCGGCGACAGGTCCTTTTCGAGAAAGGCCTCCAGATCCTCGTGGCGCATGGGCCCCGTGCTCCGGGGCGCCGGCGAATTCACCTCGGCGGCGGGCGTTTCGCCCCGAGGTGTCGTCAACTCGCGCAACCCCAATAGCTCCGCGACAGCCTGCGGGCGCCCTGACACGATCTTGGTCAGCTCGTACTCCAGCGCCGCCATGGTCTGCGGGCGATGGGCGGCGTCGGGGGCCATCGCCGCCACGATGATGGCGTCGAGCGCCAGCGGTATCTCGGGCCGGTCGACCCGCAGCGAGGGAAGCGGCCGCATCTTCTGGTCCAGGATCGTGTCGTCGGTCGCGGCGCGAAATGGCGCCGTCCCGATGACCATCTCGTACATCAGGGCGCCGAGCGCGTAGATGTCCGTCCGTGAATCCGCGGGACGCCCCATCATCTGCTCCGGCGCCATGTACTCCGGCGTGCCCATGGTCATGCCCGGGTTCGTGAGCCGAGAGGCGTCGGGCGACATGTTCCGCGCTATCCCGAAGTCCAGCACCTTGGCGAAGTCGGCCTGCCCATCCCGGGCGACCAGGAACACGTTCTCCGGTTTCAAGTCGCGGTGAATGATTCCTTCCTGGTGGGCGGCTCGCAACGCCTGACAAATTTGAATCGCGATCCGGCTGGCGCGCGCGGGCTCGAGCGCACCCTCACGCACGAGGACGTCGGCGAGATCCAGCCCCTCGAGGTGCTCCATGACGAAGTAGGCGCAGCCGTCCTCGGTGGTCCCGAAGTCGGTGACCTCGATGATGTGGGGGTGGCCCACGCGCGAGGCCGCGCGCGCCTCGCGGCGGAACCGTTCGACGAGCTGCTTGTCGCCCGAGAATTGCCGCCGCAGAATCTTGACCGCGACGCTCTTGCCGATGTCGACGTGCTCCGCCGCGTACACCGTCCCCATTCCCCCTTCCCCAATGCGGCGGCGGATGCGGTAACGATTGTCGATGACCAGCCCCACGAAGGTGTGTCCCGAGCGGTCCCCGGCGTGCTTGCCCTTCCGCCAAACGGTCGTCTCGATCTCCGCCCCGGAGACCTCGGCCGCCCGGGCCCGCACGCTCGAGTCTCCTCGGGCGCGCATCGCGGACGCGTGCAGCGATTCGCTCGCCGGCTCCGCGACGCGGGCCACGACCGTGGCGTCCGTCTGAGAGGGCGCCGCCCCGGGCGCCGAGGCCGATGACGGTCCCGACTCGACACGGGCCATCGGCGCAGACGGACTGGGCCGGCCTGTCCCGCTCGGCGGAGGGAGCACGGCCGTGCGCGGCGTCTCGTTCGGCCCGCGGTGCTCGCCGCGAAACGAGGGCAGCGTCTCGTTGATGATCCGCTCCCGCTCCGCGGCCTCCTCGCTGCGCACGCCCTGGTACAGCGTCCGCAGGAATTCGGCGACGCGCTCGGCGTCGGCGCGTGGCGCGACGCGTGTCATCACCTCGGACAGCGCCCGGCGTAGCTCCTCGGCGGACTGGTAGCGCTTCGCGCGATCGGCAGCCAGCGCGCGCAGGACGATGAGGTCCAGCTCGGGAGAGATCCAGCGCGCCCGCGACGACGGCGCTTGCGGCTTCGGGTTTCGAACCAACGACAGCGACGTGACGGGATCGAGCCCCGCGAGCTGCAGATAGGGTTGCCCGGTGAGCAACTCCCACAGCACGATTCCCAAGCTGTAGACGTCGGTCCGCGCGTCGGCGACCTCACCGCGCGCCTGTTCAGGCGCCAGGTAGGAGGCACGGCCGAACACCACGCCGGGGGCGGTGTGCTCCTGCTTGATTGCGCTGCGCGCCAGCCCAAAATCGGTCAGCTTCACCTCGCCGTAGTAGCTGAGCAGGATGTTCGGCGGCGCGACGTCGCGGTGGACCAGCCGCAGATCCGCGTAGGTGTGAACGTACGCCAGGGCCCGCGCGGTCTCGCGCACCACGTAGAGGGCCACGTCCAGGGGAATCCGGGTGCGCGTGCGCACGCAACGGTTCCAGATCTCGCGCAGATCCTTCCCCTCGATCAGCTCCATCGCGATGAAGAGCTCGCCCGCCGCGTCGCCGGCGTCGAACGTGGACACGAGGTTGGCGTGCGTCAGCCGCAGCACCACCTTTGCCTCATCGAGGAAGCGGACGACCTTGGCCCGGTCCGTCTTCTCGGCGATGATCTTCTTGATGACGCACAGCTTGCTGAGGCCACCGGGCTGATCCGACGCGGCCAGATAGATCTCGCCCATTCCGCCACGGGCCAGCGATTTCAAGAGCACGTACTTTCCGAACAGTCGCGGCAGGCGCTCCGACATGGACGAACGGCGATCCTAACACTGGATACCATCGGGGGCCGGCGCCACCTGCGCCGCGATCACTCGCCGATGTCGATATCCGCGCGCACCGACTCGGCGCGCAGCGCCGCGAGCCGGGCTCCTTCGAGACGTCCGGCGGTGGCTGGTCCTCGGAGCGCCTGTCCAATGAGTCGCAGGATCCGCGCGCGCTCGGCTTCGTCCGCGGTCGCGTCGAAGCCCGCGGCCAGCGCCGCCACCGCTCCGCGGTCGGCGAGGACGCGGGTGAGCGCTCGTGCCGCGAGGTGGCGCACCGCGGGATATCGATCGCCCGCCATCGCCTCGACCAGGACGTCCGCCCTTGCCAAGGAAGCGGCCCGTGGGCTGTCGGTCCCCGGGCCCGGGACCGCCGCTGGCGCCCTCCCAAGGGCGTCCGCGGCGACCGCGCGGGCGATGGGATCGCCCGCGAAAACCGCGTCTTTCGGCGCGCCATGCTCCTCCCCTGGCCGGGCGGCCGCTCCGCTCCGTCGTCCGGGCCACAGGCGCTCCGCCTCGCGGATCGCCCAGGCCCGGTCGGCGTCGACGTGGCACAGGGTGCAGGCATCCGGGCGCCCCATCGCGGCCGCACGTCTCGGATCGGGGACCTCGATGCGGTGGCTCACGTGGACGTCGAGCACGCCGTAAACGATCCGGGGCATGTGACAGGCAATACAGCGGGCGCCGGGTCCGGACGGATCGTGGCGCGTGTGGGCGGCGACGGCCGCCGGCGCCCCGAGCGCCTGATGACAGCCGGTGCACGCGCGATCTCCGGCGGCCGCCGGACGCAGTTGCCCGCGCGGATCACCGTCGTGCATCCCGTGACAGCTCGTGCAAGTCAAAGCGCCGCGCTGCGCGCACGGGGACTCGAGCAGCCCCTGGTACTCGTAGGCGGTGAGCCGGGGCGTTCCGTCCGGCCAGAACCGCGACGAAAACGCGTCGCGCTCCCCTTGGCGGGGCGTGTCCCGCCACAAAGGAGAGCTGTAGAGCCCGAGATCGTCGCCGGGGACGAACGGATCTCCGTGCGCCAGGAACGGCGCGACGTCGTCCGCGATGCGCTGGCCGTGACAGCGTCCGCAGACATCAGCCGAACGCGCCGGTGACAGCCGCGACGGGTTCACGATGGTGGGATCGGCCGCGCCTGTCTCGTGCAGGGTGTAGCGCCGCAAGGGATCCTGGTTCGCACGTACGTGCGCGGCGCCGGGACCGTGGCAGGCTTCGCAGGCGACGCCCAGCTCGGCCACCGTCGTGTGGAACGTCCCCGATTCGGGCGCGCGCCCCGGGTTGGGGGCGACGTTATGGCAGAAGACGCAGTTGTCGTTCCAGCGGGTCACGTGTCGATCGAACGCCCCCCCCGCGAACCGTGGACGCTGCGGCCCCGCGCCCTCGTCCGCTCGCCTCTCGTCGTCGGGATCCGGCGTCAGGAACGCGCCGTTCATCGGGAACCAGCGGCGCTCCTCGATGTGGTAGGCGAGTGGCAAGCGCCACAGCGCGCCGTCAGCCTCGGCGAGATATTGCTGGTAGCGCCGCGATCCGACCGTCCGCGTGACGATCGCAGTCAGCTCAGGACCACCGTCGCCAGGCGCGAAGCTCATCAGGTAGCGGCCCTGCTCGTCCCGCCGCATGCGGGCGGTCACCCCGAGGTAGCGGTATGACGCGTTCGCGAAGTCGCCGACGACGGCGGCGTCCGTCGCCTCCTGGGTCATGGTGCGATGGAACGACCGGCGCCAGCTTCGCGCGTGCTCGGCGTGACAGCGGGCGCACGCGGCGGATCCGGCGAAGGCGGCGCCGTGCAGATCGGGAGTCCGGGACAGATCGACGGCGATGGCGCGGCGATCGGCCCACACGCACCGGACCGCCAACGCGGTCAGGGCCAGTCCGGTCATGCCCGCGATCAAACGCAGCCGTCGCGGTGGCCAAGCCCGGTGCACGCCGCCATCTTATTCGACGACCGTTGCCGCGACGGGATCGCGTTCGGGTCAACTGTTATGCTCGCGCCACCTTGCAGGTCGAGCTTCGATCCGACACCTTCACCAAGCCCACGCCGGAGATGCGGGCCGCCATGGCCGCCGCCGAGGTCGGCGACGACGTGTGGGGCGAGGACCCGACGGCGCGCCGGCTGGAAGACCGGGCCGCCGAGCTCCTCGGCAAGGAGCGCGCCCTGTTCGTGCCGAGCGGCACCATGGGGAACCAGATCGCCCTGCTGCTGCATTGCAAGCCGGGGGACGAGGTGATCGTGGGTCGCGGGGCGCACAACCGGGCCTACGAATCAGGGGCCGGCGCGGCCTGGGCGGGCGTCCAGTTCGCCGAGATCGGCGCGCCCGACGGGACGTTCGAAGCCGCGGAAATGGAGGAAGCGACGCTGCCGCTCGATCGCAACCTGCCGCGCACGCGCCTGGTATGCGTCGAAAACACCCACAACCGGGGCGGGGGCCGCGTATGGCCTCGTGAAAGGGTGGACGCCGTGACCGCGCGGGCCCGGGCCCGAGGCCTGGCCCTGCACCTCGACGGCGCGCGCATCTGGAACGCCGCCATCGCCAGCGGCGTGCCCGAGCGCGACCTGGCGGCGCCCTTCGACACCGTTTCGGCCTGTTTTTCGAAGGGCCTCGGCGCCCCCGTCGGCTCGGTCATCGCGGGCCCCCGCGATGCGATCGACGCCGCCAGGCGGTTTCGCAAGATGCTGGGCGGCGGGATGCGCCAGGTGGGCGTGTTGTGCGCGGCCGCGCTCTATGCGCTCGACAACCACCGCGCGCGCCTCGGCGTCGATCACGATAACGCCCGCCGCCTTGCCGAGGGCCTGGCCAGTCTCCACGGGATTCTCGTCGACGCGAGCCGCGTCGAGACGAACATCGTGGTGTTCGAGACGACCGCGCTGCCGGCGAGCGAGCTGGCCCGGCGCGCCGGCGCCAGGGGCGTCGGCGTGAGCGCCATCGGTCCGCGTCGCTTGCGCGCCGTCACCCATCTCGACGTGGACGCGGCCGGGATCGAACGCGCGCTCGAGGTCATGCGCGAGGCCGTTCGGGCTGGCCCTCCCCCGCCCTGACGAGATTTTGAGTCCGGGTGATATAAACGGACCTCCAGGGAGGTCCTACATGGCAGCCAAGAAGACCGCGCGCAAGAAACCCGCAGTGAGGAAGCAGGCCGTCGCGAAGAAGGTCGTTGCGAAGGCCAAGGTGAAGGTGAAGGTGAAGCCGAAGGCAAGCGCCAAGGCGCGCAAGCCGGCCCCGAAGGCGGCAGCCGCGGCCACCCCCGCCGCGAAGAAGCGACCGCATCCTCCCGTCGTCCATTGGGAGATTCATGCCGTAGATCCAGCCCGCCAGCGCGCCTTCTTCACCGACCTGTTCGGGTGGCCCATCGACGCGAACAACCCGCAGAACTATGGAATGGTCCCGTCTGGCGGCGCAGACTCGATCGGGGGCGGCATCGCCCCGACGGACTCTGGGTCGCGCGTGACGTTCTACGTCGAGGTGCCGGACATCAACGGCGCGCTGGCCAAGGCCGAGTCGCTCGGGGCCGCGACGGTGATGCCCCGCCAGGACATCGGCATGGTCATCCTCGGTCAGTTTCGCGACCCCGAGGGCAACCTCATCGGCCTCATCGAGAGTCGATAGCAAGCCCTCCGTGGGGCCTTGCAAGGGGACCTCCCCGGCGGCCCCTTGCGGCGGCGGAAGCCTGCCTAGCAGCCCGTGGACAAAGTCTCCCGTCGCCGAGAACGGGCGGGGCGAGGCCGTCTGCTGCGTCGCCGCTCGCTTGAATACCTCGGGTATTCGGCGCTTCGCTGCTCCTTGCATCCGTCCCCGCCGCGCCCGTTCCGGCTCGGTCCGACTTCATCCACGGGCTGCTAGAGCCGCTTGTTCGCCAGCGCGAGGCCGGACTTCGCGCTGGAGTTCGCGGGGTCGAAGCGCAACGCCTGCTGGTAGGCGGTGACGGCCGCGGGAAACTCGTTGAGGCGAAAGTGGGCGTCACCGAGCAGCACGTGCGCGCGGGCCCCACCACCCCGCTCCGCGGCGAGCTTCGCGCTGCGAATCGTCTCCTGATAGTTCTTCTCTTGAAACGCGATCTCCGCGAGCGCCACGAACGCGCGGGCGCGGGTCAGCCGGTTCTTCGCGAGGCGTGAAAACGACGTGCGCGCCTCCACGAAGTGCTGCGTGCGCAGCAGGCCCTCGGCTTCGTCCAGCAACTTCCGCTGCTCGGCCATGCTCGGCGCGGCGACCGCGCCGCTCCCCGTGGCAGCCTTGACCTTGGTGACCGTGGCGGCGGGATGCCCCGGGCCCTCAGCCGATTCGCTGTCGGCCGCGACCTGGGTATCCGGCGGCGCGTGATCCTCGTCGCCCGGATTCGTCTGGTCGGTGGCGGCCGGCGCGCCCAGGGCCGGCTGGGGAGCCACATCGGTGGTTGTCGATTCTCCCCCCCGCCTCGGAGCGACCGATCCCGCTCCTGGCGCGCCCGCGGAGGGCAGGGCCTGCGGCTCGACCGTCGCGGGCGGCAGGGGCGGCGTTGCCGTCGCCGTCGACGAGACCTGTACGCGGTCGGGGCGCCCGCTCACGCGGGAACGTCCGATCCCGAAGGCCGCGATCATCAGGACCATGCAGGCGGCCCCCGCCGCGGCGGCCACCCGGCGGCGATCAGACAGGAGCCCGCCCCATTTTCCGCCGGCCGCGTGGGAAGCGCCGTGCAGGACGACCGGGCGTGGAGTCTGGCCGCCCGAGCCGTGCCCGAACGGCGACGCGACCAGCGCGTCCGCGGTGAAGCACCGGCTGGCGATCTCCTGAAGGCGCTGCTCGAACTCGCTCATCGACTGGGGACGGGCGGCGGGATCCTTGGCCATCGACGAGAAGACGAGCGCCTCGATGTCAGGAGGCACGTCACTGCGAAATTTGTTGATCGGGACGGGGGGGAAGTTGGCCTTCTTGTGAAGGACCTCCATGAAGTTGGCGCCCTCGTAGGCGGGGTGCCCCACCAGCATCTCGTACAGCACGCCACCGAGCGCATATATGTCCGAGCGCGCGTCCGCCGGCCGCCCGGCGGCCTGCTCCGGGGCCATGTACTCCGGCGTGCCCATGGCCACGCCGGGATTCGTGAGCTTGCGACGGGGGCCCGCACCTGCCGCGTCATCGCCGTCCGTGAGGTTCTTCGCGATGCCGAAATCCAGGACCTTGACGAAATCCTGCTGGCCGTCACGAGACACCAGCAGCACGTTCTCCGGCTTCAGATCGCGATGAATCACGCCAGCGGCGTGCGCGGCCCGCAGGGCGCGGCAGATCTGCACGGCGATGCCGATGGCACGACGCACGTCGAGCCCCTTCTCGTCGAACACGACGTCACCCAGCTCGCGCCCCTCCAGGTACTCCATCACGAAGAAGAACGAGCCGTCTTCGGTCGTCCCCGAATCCGTCACGTCGACGACGTTGGGATGTCCGATCCGCGACGCGGCCCGAGCCTCGCGGCGCAGGCGTTCGACCAGATCGGGAGTCTGGCTGTATCCGGGGTGCAAGATCTTCAGCGCCACGCGCTTTCCGATCTCGATGTGCTCCGCCTCGTAGACCCGTCCCATCCCACCCTCGCCGGACAGCCGTCGAATGCGGTACCGCCCCCCCACGAGCGTGCCGATCACGTTCGCGCTGTTCTCCGCCGAGCCCGACGCCCCGTGCCCGCTGGCGAAGGCCTCCGAGACTTCGTCGCGCTGGCGAGCGGCGTGCGGTGGGCTGGGGATCGGCGCCGCCACGATCGTCCCGCGCCCCGAGCGGCGCACGGGCATCGGGCGCTCGGCGGTCTTTCGCTCCGAGAGGGTCGCCGCGGGGCTGCCGGACGGATTCTGGGTCAACGGCACCGCCACGGTCACCCCCGAGCGCTCGGGCGTTCTGGGCTTGACCGCCAGATCGCGCGCGTCGGCCAGCACCGCCTCGCGCTCCGCCCGATCGCCTTCCAGGTCCTCCGCATAAAGCCCCGACAGGAACTCGGCGACCCGGGCGGCGTTGGTGGCCGGATGCTTCGCCTGGAGATAGGCGCTCAGGTCGTGGGCGAACTCCGCGCAGCGCGGGTAGCGATCGGCCAGCTTCGGCGCGAGCGCCAGCATCGCGATACGATCGAGCTCCGGCGGCACCCGCGACGCGCGTTGCGACGGGGGGACGATCTGCGGGCGCCGGACCCGGCGCAGCAGCTCCTCGGCGTCGCTCTGCGGGCGGCCCGCCGGTTCGGCGGGTGCCTGCGGGTTCTTCGCGGGGTAGACCTGTCGTCCGGTCAGCAGCTCCCAGAGAATGATTCCGGTCGCGAACAGGTCCGTGCGGCCGTCGAGCACCTCGCCGCGCGCCTGCTCGGGGGACATGTAGCTCACCTTGCCGTAAATGATCCCGGGCGCGGTCTTCTCCAGCTTCAGCGTCGAGGACGCCAGGCCGAAATCCGTCAGGCTGACCTTTCCTTCGAACGAGACCAGCACGTTCGGGGGCGAAACGTCGCGGTGCACGAGCTTGATGTCCCCGAACCCGTGCGCGTATTCGAGGCCGAGCGCGACCTCACGCGCGATGTAGGCGGCCACGTCGATCGGGAACGCGACGCCCTTCTTCGCGCAGCGGTTCCAGATGGCGCGCAGATCGCGACCATCGACGAACTCCATGCCGAGGTAGATCTCCCCGCCCACCTGCCCTGAATCGAAGACGGGGACGAGGTTCTCGTGGGAGAGCTGCACCACGACCTTGGCCTCGTCGCGAAAGCGCTGCAGGTACTCCTTGTCCGCCAGATGCGGCAGCACGGTCTTGATGACGCAGACGTCGGGTTTTCGCTCGGGCCGGACCGCGAGGTAGAGCGCTCCCATGCCCCCCCGCGCGAGCGGTTTGGCCAGGGCGTAAGGCCCGAAGCGTCGAGGAAAACCCTTCATGTCCGCCAATACATTGACCCTTCGGCTCCCGTCATCGACTGAAGCCGCGCGGATCCTGAGCCAGGCGGCTGTGCCTTTTCGGTTCCAGCGACCCGGACGCCGGGGCCCCGGCGCGCCATCGGACCTTCGCCCACATATCGCCCCGCCTTACCGACGGCCTTTCGGCGTCGACGAAGCCGCGCTAGATTGCCGCCGGAGACGGCATCGCAATGGCGGGACAGAACCTGTTGGTCGTCGACGACAACCCCACCATCCTGAAGGTGATCGAGTCGGCCCTGGCCAAGGCGGGCTTCCAGGTGGACACGGCGCTCGATGTCACCTCCGGGATGGAGCTGGCACGGGCGAGACGCCCGGCCGTTATCCTCATCGACTCGCTGATCCCGGCGGCAGGCGGGGGGGCGGACGGAGGCCTGGGCCTGTGCGGCGCGCTCGCCGACGACCTCGAGCTGGCGCAAACGCCGGTCGTCCTCATGACCAGCAAGGCGGAAGATCCCGAGTCGAGATACGCCCGCACCCCCAACGTCATCGACTACATCACCAAGCCGTTTTCGTCGGACGCCATCCTTGCGGTCGTGACGCACGTCATGGCGAAGACGGGCGCCGACACCTCGCAGACCACCCGGCCGCTTCGCCCGGCCGCCCAGGAAGCGAGCGCGGTGGCGGAGGCCCTGTCTCGATCCGGCGAGCCGGAGCGTCAGGCCCCCCTCGACAAGCTGACCGAGATCCTCGCCGATCGGCTGGAGCGTTACCGACAAGAGTCAGCGTCGTGGGAGATCCCCGCGATCGTCCGGGGCGCCCTGCGGGATGGGGGCCTCGCCGAGGTGCTGACCGAGGCCGGCTACGAGGCGAGCGAGACCGGCTCCGGTAGCCCTGACCTATCGGGCCAGCTCGGCGCCATCTCGATGGGCGAGGTGTTGATCCTGCTTGGTCAGCAGGGACAGACCGGAAAGTTGCGCGTGCTGGCCGACAAGGCGCGGGTCGACCTGTTCTTCAGGGATGGCGCCATCGATCTGGCGGCCGCCGTGGGGGTGGCCGAGGAGTTCCTGCTGGGACGTTTCGCCGTGGAGGCCGGCGACATCGCCCCCGCCGCGCTGGCGGAGGTGCTGGACGCGCGCGCGAAGGCGATTGGAAAGCCGCCCCTGTTCGGGCGGGACCTGATCCAGCGGGGATTGCTGACCGAGGCTCAGCTGAAGCAGGCCATACGCCGGCAGACCGCCGAGCTGACCTACGAGACGCTCCGCTGGTCGCATGGGACGTTTCAATTTCGGCGCGCGAAGTCCCTCCCGGACATCGTCGAGCAGGCGGCGCTGGGCATCAACGTCGACACGTTGTTGCTGGAAGGATTTCGGCGCGTCGACGAGTGGCGCCTCATCGAGCGCGACATCCGCAACTTCGATCTCGTGTTCGTGCGTGACGAGACCCGCATCGTCCGGTTGCCACGGGGAACCCTGACGCGCGACGAGATCGCCGTGCTCGACGCGATGTCGGGCAAGAGCACCGTCCGCGACGTCATCCGCACCCTGCGCCTCGGGTCCTTCGAGGTCAGCAAGATCCTCTACCGCCTGCTGCACACCAAGCTGATTCGTGCGCGCGTCGAGCCCTCCGTCGCGCCCTGAGCCGACGTCAGGACCTCGCCGCCCCGCCCACGCTCAAGATCCTTCGAGGTAGGTGTAGCCCGACAGGCCCTCTTCGTACATGCGCAGCATGGAGCGCGTCTCCTCCAGGCTCATGCGGCCGCTGCGGACGGCCAGCTCCGCGAAGCGCCGCACGCGCGCCACCAGATCCTCTCGAGCGTAGCTCACGTACTTCAGCACATCGGTGACGGTGTCGCCCGTGACCACGTGCTCGATCTGATAGCCGCCCCCGGCGGCCAGCGACACGTGCACGGTGTTGGTGTTACCGAACAGGTTGTGCAGATCGCCCAGGATCTCCTGGTACGCACCGATCAGGAAGATCCCCAGGTAGTACTCCTTGCCGTTCAGCGGGTGCAGCTCGAGGACTGGCTTCACGTCGCGGCGATCGATGAAGTGATCGATCTTTCCATCCGAGTCGCAGGTGATGTCGGCCAGCACGGCGCGACGGGTCGGCTCGTCACCGAGGCGATGGATGGGCATGATGGGGAACAGCTGATCGATGGCCCAGATGTCCGGGAGGGACTGGAACATGGAGAAGTTGCAGAAGTAGGTGTCGGAGAGCGCCCGCTCCAGGCCCTCGAGCTCCTCCGGCACCTCGCGCAGCTCGCGCGTGAGCTTCAGCAGCTTCTGGCAGATCGCCCAGAAGATGTCCTCGGCCACCACGCGCTCCGGCAGCGTCAGGTTGCCAAGGTTGAAGAGCTGCAGCGCCTCCTCCTTGTACTCGAGCGCGTCGTGGTAGGCCTCGAGCACGTTCTTGCGCGAGACGTCGCGGAAGGTGTCGAAGAGGTTCTTCACCACGCGGTGGGCGTCGTCCGCCAGCTTCTCCGGAGCCTTGCCGGCGTCGAACTCGCCCACACCCAGGATGTTGACCACCAGCATCGAGTGGTGTGCCACGACCGCGCGCCCCGACTCGGTGACGATGGTCGGGTGCGCCACGCCGGCGGCATCACAGCTCTCTTGCAGCGCGTACACGATGTCGTTCGCGTACTCCTGCATCGTGTAGTTCATCGAAGACGCGAAGTTCGTCTGCGAGCCGTCATAGTCGACGCCCAGCCCTCCACCGGCGTCGAAGTACTTCAGCGGCGCACCCAGCTTCACCACCTCGACGTAGAACCGCCCGGCCTCGCGCAGGGCGTTCTTCACCGCGCGAATCGCCGAGATCTGGCTGCCCAGGTGGAAGTGCAACAACTCGAAGCAGGCCAACAGATCGTTCTCCCGCAGGAACTTGAGCGCCTCCAGCACCTCCCGCGTCGACAAGCCGAACTTCGACCGATCGCCGCCCGAAGCCTCCCAGCGCCCCGAGCCCTTCGACGCCAGCTTCACGCGGATGCCGATGCGCGGGCGAACGGCCAGCTTCTTCGCCGTGTCGGCGATGAGCTGGAGCTCGGAGAACTTCTCCACGACGATCAAGACCGTGCGCCCGAGCTTCGAGCACGTCAGGGCAGTCTCGATGTACTCCTCGTCCTTGTAGCCGTTGCAGACGATCAGCGCCTCCTCGTCGTCGAGCATGCCCATGACCGCGAGCAGCTCGGGCTTAGACCCGGCCTCGAGCCCGTAGTGGTAGGGCCGTCCGAACTGGACAATCTCCTCGACCACGTAGCGGTGCTGATTGACCTTGATGGGGTAGACGCCCTTGAAGTGACCCTTGTAGCCGTACTCCGCGATCGCCCGCCGGAAGGCCTCGTTCAGCTCGACGATGCGACTCTTCAGGACATCCGAGAAGCGAATCAAGAGCGGCAACCCGATGCCCCGGCGGTTGACCTCGTCCACCAGCTCCTTGAGATCGATCTTGCCGCCCTCGGAGCCCGCGGGGTGGGCCTCGACGTTGCCGTCTTCGCCAACCGAGAAGTAGTTGTTGCCCCAATACTTGACCCCGTACAACTCGGACGAATCCGCAACCGTCCATTTTCGCGGGATCCCGGCGCTGCTCATGGTGCGTACGTTAAGAAAAATACGCCCCGGCGCTAGGGGAAAGTGCGGATCCGGGTGAAAATCTTTGGTGACGGTCCCCGCCCCTGCCGTCCGACTCAGTGCCCTCAAGCCCGTGCCCTCCGCTGGCTCGATGATTGACTTTCCCTTCAGCCTGCTGTCCCTGCCGCTCGCGGTCGCCGCAGGTGTCGGCTACGTCACCCTCGCGAATGTCCCGTCCGCAGGCGCCCGGAGGGCGGGCCGCGGCGCGCTGCTGCTCGCCGTCTGGTGCGCTCCCCTCCTGACCCGCGGCCCTGGCCCCGCACAGCTCACCCTGGGGCTGCTGGTGGGGTTCCTCGGGATTCGGATGGTCGCGCTCGGCGAGCGCTGGGGCAAGGCGCGCCGCTTGCCCTCGTCGCCGCGCATTGCGCTGGCGATGATCGTTCCCGAGGAGCTGATGGTCGCCCGCCCCACCCATCTTTCAGCGGTGTCGGCAGGGCGCACGGTGGCGAGGGGCGTGCTCGGCGCCGTGGTTTGCGTGGGACTGCTCATCATCGGAAACAGGCTGCGGCTGTGGCGCTTCTCGCGCCTCGCCGACGACCTGCTGGTGTTCGTCGAGGTCGCGGTGGGCGCGGGGGGGATTCACGACCTGATCGTGGGCGTCGCCGCCGCCTGCGGGCACCAGGTCCTCGGGCTGCAGGAGCGACCACATCTGTCGAGCTCGCTGACGCAGTTCTGGGGCCGCCGGTGGAACCGCCTCGTTCAGGGGAACCTCGATCGCGCGTTCTTTCGACCCCACGCCCGGCGGCGCTCGTTCGCGAAGGGAACGTTGCTGGCCTTCGCCGCATCGGGCGTCATGCACGTCGTCGCGGTGCTCGACGCGGGGAGTCCGGCGGTGACGCTGGGTCCGGCGAGCGCGGTGATGGGCTTCTTCCTGTTGCACGCCGGCCTGGTCCTCGCCGAACGCGCCGCGGGCACCGCGCACCGAGTGCAGCGCGGCCGCGCCCTCGCGGCGGCGCGGGCGCGCACCCTGTTGCTGTTCGCGTTGCTCTCACCGCTGCTGCTCGATCCCTTCGCCTCTGTGGCCAACGTCCACGGACGCTCCCTCGGTCCCGTCTCACCCGCCGCGATTGCTCCGCGCGTGGAGCGGCAGGCGGCCGCTCAGAACTTCAAGGACAGGCCGACGGTGCCGTAATAGAACGGATCGTGCTCGAACATGACCGAGTTGTAGCGGTCGAGGAAGGCCATGCGTGGCGTCGGGAACACCACGATGCCCGCGCCGGGGAGAAACTCCAGCCGCGCGAAGAACGATAGCCGCCGGTCGATCGCCCCCACGACCGTCAGACCGGTGTAGAGCCGCGCGCCGCTGAAGCGCTTGCCACCGGGATCCTGCCCGTTGAACTCGGGATACTTCGTCTTGTCCGTGTAGAGCCCCAGCGATTGCTTGCAATAGTCCTGCTGGCTGACGCCGTTCGCCACCTGGTCGGCGGACGGACAGAACTGATCGCTCCACGCGGACAGGCGAAGGTCGACCGAGAAGCTGACCACGCCTGCGAAGTCGAGCGAGGCGAGCGCGGCCAGATCGAAGAAGACGGTGTTTCTCCCGTCGCTTCCCGCGCCGCCGCCCGCGTCGCCGCGGATGCCGACCGACAGCGGTCCCGTCTCGGCGAATTGCCAGCGCGCTTGCAGGGCCCCGGTCCACATCTGGAAGAAGCTCTGCAGCTCGACCCCGAGATCCAGGCCCATCGGCTTGACGTTGAACGCTCCCACCGTCAACCGCGCGAACAGGATGTACGGATACCCGAGGCCGAGATCGGCGGTGAAGCCCCCCTTCGGCAACACCCGGGCTCCGAACGACGACATCGACGTCTTTCGTTGCGTCATCTGATCGGGGCTCGGCCCGTTGGGCAGCGGCTTGAGGTCCGGCGAGATCAGGCGCTCCTTGCCGCCCACGATGGTGACGGTGTCCTTGTGATCGTAGAAGCCGTTCAGGCGAAACGCGATGACGTGCTCTCCGGCGGCGATGTCGTCCCGGGAGACCGGCGTCTTGCCCATCGGCTCGCCGTCGACGGTCACGTCGGCCCCTTCGGGCGTCGACAGGAAGCGCACCTTGCCCACGTTGCGCAGGTCCGCGACCAGGGCCACCGGCTGACCGTCCACCAGGTAGACCTCGCGCTTGAACTCCTCGTACCCTTCCTTGCGGACGATCACGTAGTGCTTTCCCGCGGCGAGATCGTGGCGATCGACCGGCGCCTTGCCCAGGGTCGAACCATCCAGGAACACCTCGGCCTCGGGCACCACCGACTGAACCCGGAGGATCCCCTTGCCCCGGTTGTCGGAGACTGGCGAGGCCGCGACGGGAGCGCCGAGGTTCGCCGAGACCTTCGCCTGCTGGCCCGCCACGATGGTCACGGACTGGCGCCACGGCGGCGACCCCTCCCGCCGCACCTCGACGATGTGCTCGCCCGCGGGCAGCCCGGGTAACATGGCGGGGGTCACGTCCTTGCGCACGCCGTCGACGTACACGTCGCCGGGGAGGTCCGCCGTCACCAGCAGGGCACCGCTCAGGTCGACGCGCTCGAGGACGATCTCCACCGTGCGCCGTTCGTCGTCGGCGAGGTCGATCCACTTCGCCAGCGTCTTCCACCCCACCTTCTTCACCTCGACGTTGTGACGCCCGGCGGGCACCTCGAAGCTGTTCGGCAGCGTGCCCCGGGGAACTCCGTCGATCGAGACGTCGGCGCCCACCGCGCCGCTGTCGCCGCCGGCGACGATCTCGAGGCGTGCCGGCAGGGCCGCCTTCTCCATCGTGACCAGCAACGTCTCCGGCTTCGTGACGTCAATGTCACGCTCCTGGGTTCGGAAGCCCTTCAGCTCGATGACGACGCGAACGTTGCCGCGCGGGACCACCAGCGTGAGGGGGGTATAGCCCGCGATGCCGTAGTCGCGCGGCGCGGGTGTCGACGAGGAGTCCCAGTAGACGACGGCCTGCTGGGGCGAGCTGTCGATCTTCAGCTTGTAGGCGCGGCCTCGAATCCGCGGCCGCTGGCGAGGCGCGGACGCGGCGGGCGCGATCGGGGCGAGGGCGCCGGGGGCCGTCTGCGCGAGCGCGGTGCCCGCTTCGAAGCCGGGCGAAAAGCCGAGGAGGGCAAGGGTCGATAGGCAAACGAGGCGCTTCATCTTTGGGGAACCTCCACGGCGCGCGACCATACGGAAAGCTAGGCGCCACAAGGGTAATGAGGGAGTCACCAGGCGGTCAACTATCGTTGTGGCCCGGGCATCTTAGGAGAACCGGCGGACCTGGACCGACGCGCCCGCTGCAAGGCGTTCCACGCCCGCGGGGACACGCGCCAGGCCGTCGGCCCGCAGCACGTTGGTTATCGCCGCCGACCCCCCCGGGACGACCTCAGCCCAGAGGTCGCCGTCGCGATCTTCCAGCCGCACGCGCAGGTGATCCTCGCGGCTCGCGGGCTTCGTGTAGGGCTGGGCCAGGCGCGCGCGTCCCCAGGCAGACCATTCATCGAGCACGGCTTCTCCGCAAAGGCGCGCCAGCATCGGCCGGATGAGCGCCTCGAACACGACCATCGACGACGTCGGGTAGCCCGGCATCCCGACCACGGGCTTGTCGCCCAGGCGCGCGAACACCGTGGGTTTCCCCGGGCGAATGTCGACGCCGTGAAAGAGGACGCCTGGCGCGCCCAGCGCCCCCAGAACGCGGCCCGTCAGATCCCGTGGCCCCACCGACGAGCCCCCCGACAAGATCACGGCGTCGTGTTCGGCGCTGAGCCGCGCCACCGCCGCGAGCAAGGCGTCGTAGTCATCGCCGATGATTCCGCCCTGGACGGACGTGCCGCCCACCGCCTCGATCTCGGCCGCGAGCACGTATTGATTCGAGTCGCGGACCTGTCCTGGCCCCGGCGTCTCACCGACCGGGCAGAGCTCGCTGCCAGTCGCCAGCACCGCGACGCGCGGTCGGCGAAACACCGGCACCGCGACCACGCCGAACGCGGCCAGGGCCGAGAGGTCACGCGCGCCCAGGCGGCGACCCGACTGCAGCAACACCGCACCGGCCCTCACGTCCTCGCCTCGCTCGACCAGGTTCGCCGCCCGCGCGACGGGCCTCGTCACCCGCACGAATCCCCCGGGCGCGACGTACCGCCGGCCCTCGGCCTCGGGCGCATGCGCGAGCTCTCCGGCTGACGCGGGTTCGGTCGACTCGACCATCACGACCGCGTCGGCGCCGTCGGGAATGGCGGCCCCCGTCGCGATGGAGATGGCCTCGCTGGCGCCCAACCGGCCCACGAAGCCGCCCCCAGCGGCCAGCGCGCCGATCACGCGCAGGACGGCACCCGGTCCCGGCCCCGTCGAGGAATCCGTGAACGCGCCGTCGAGATCCGCCGCGCGGATCGCGTACCCGTCCATCGCCGAGCGACGCTCGGGGGGCAGATCGTGGGTCGCCACCAGCGGTTCGGCCAGCACCCGACCAGCGGCGGCCCCGAGCGGCACCCGCTCGCTCCCCCGGACCGGCGGCGTGCGCAGCAACACGCGGCGCGCCTCGTCCGCCGAGATGAGGCTCCAGGTGTCCATGTTTCAGACCGGCAGCACCGCGCGACGGCGCTCGTAACCGACCACCCGCTTGCCTGCCGCCATCGCGAACCGGCGGGCGAGCTCCACGCGCAGGTCGTCCCCCGGCACCACGGCGTCCACGTGCAGATTGGACGCCAGCTTCACGAGGTCGATGTCCTCGCGGTATTCGCGGCGCAGCTCCTCGACATAGGCCGCGCGCTCGGCCTCGGGCTGCGCGGCGATCTTGTTCGCGAAGACGGCGTTCACAGCCGCCTCGGCCCCCATCACGGCGATCATGGCCTGCGGCAGCGCCAGCGTGGCGTCGGGCTCGAAGCCCGGGCCACACATCGCGTACAGCCCCGCGCCATACGCCTTGCGCAGCACCACGCAGATCTTGGGAACCGTCGCGTCCGCGACGGCGGAGATCATCTTGGCTCCGTGCCGGATGATGCCCTGCCGCTCGACGGTCTTGCCGATCATGAACCCGGGGACGTCCGCAAGGAAGACGAGCGGAATCCCGAACGCGTCGCAGAGCCAGATGAACCGCGCTGCCTTGTCGGCGCTGTCGACGAACAGGACGCCCCCCTTCCACTTCGGCTGGCTCGCCACGATGCCTATGGGCCGCCCGTCGAGACGCGCCAACCCCGTGACCAGCTCCCGCGCGAACAGCCGCTTGATCTCGAAGAAGCTGCCCTCGTCGGTGAGGGCGTCGATGACGGCGTAGATGTCGAACGCCTGGTTCTGATTGACGGGAAGGATGTCATCAATCCGGCGCGCGCCCGGACGCGGTGGACGCGGGGCCACCACGGGCGCCGCCTCGCCGGCGCGCGCCGGCATGAACGCCAGGTAAGCGCGGGCCGTCTCCAGGCAAGTCTTCTCGTCGGGCGCCAGCAGATCGCCGCAGCCCGAGACCTCGCAGTGCATGCGCGCACCGCCCATCTCCTCGAGCGTGACCTTCTCGCCGATGACCATCTCCGCCATGCGCGGCGACCCGAGATACATCGACGCGTTCTTATCGACCATGAACACCACGTCGCAGAAGGCGGGGATGTAAGCGCCCCCCGCCGCCGACGGTCCGAACAGCAGGCAGATTTGCGGGATGGCCCCGGACAGCCGGACCTGGTTCTGGAAGATGCGCCCCGCGTGCCGCCGCCCCGGGAACATGTCTATCTGGTCGGTGATGCGCGCGCCCGCCGAGTCGACCAGGTAGACGAGCGGGATCCGCAAGCGGCCCGCCGTCTCCTGGATGCGGATGATCTTCTCGACGGTGCGCGCCCCCCACGAGCCAGCCTTCACCGTCGAGTCGTTCGCCATGATCGCCACCGGTCGGCCGTGGACCCGCCCCACCCCAGTCACGACGCCGTCGGCGGGCAGATCTCCCGCCGTCGCGTTGGCGAGCAAGCCGTCCTCGACGAACTCCTTGCCGGCGTCGTCACAGAGCAACGCGATTCGTTCACGACAGAACAGCTTCCCGGCGGCGGCGTTGGCCTCGTGGTACTTCGGCGCGCCCCCCAGACGCGCCTTCGCCGCCAGGGCCTCGAAATCATCGGTGCGTGACATTCATGGTCCTCGCTTCGCTGCTGGGGTTCGGGGTCATTTTCCCTGAAACACGGGCGCGCGCTTTTCGGCGAACGCAGCCAGACCTTCGTCGCGGTCGCCGGTCGTCAGAACGGCCTCGTAGTGGCGTCGCTCCGCGGCGAGGCCGGCGGCGAGCGGCCCGTCGATCCCTTCGTCGATGGCCGCCTTGGCCGCCGCCACGGCGAGCGGGCCGGACGCGGCGATACCCGCAGCCAGGCGCGCGGCGGCGGCGTGCAGCTCGTCGGGCGGGACCACCTCCTCGACCAGCCCGATGGCGCGGGCGGCGGCGGCGTCGAGCCGGCGCCCGGTGAAGATCAGCTGCTTGGCGCGCGCGACGCCGACCAGCCGGGCGAGCCGCTGGGTTCCCCCGGCGCCGGGGATGATCCCGAGCCGCGTCTCGACCAGTCCCATCAGCGCGCCCTCGGCGGCCAGGCGGAGATCGCAGGCGAGCGCCAGCTCCAGCCCACCCCCGAACGCGGCGCCGTTGATGGCGGCGATGACGGGACACGGCAGCGCCGCCAGCTCGCGAAGGGCCGCCCCGAGCAGGTCCAGGAACGCGCGCGTGTCGTCGTGGGTGAAGCCTCGGCGTTCCTTCAGATCGGCGCCGGCGCAGAACGCCTTGCCCGCGCCGGTCACGACCACGGCGCGCACCGCGCGATCGCCCGCCAGCGCGCCCACGGCCCGCCGCAGCTCGCTGACCAGAGCGCTCGACAGGGCGTTGGCCGCCTCCGGACGGGACATCACGAGCCAGACGGTGTCACCCCGTCTGTCGACGATCAGGGTTGGCGCTGGCTCGACACCGCTCACGCCGCAACGGTATCACGCCCGCGAGCCGACGCGCGGTGGCGCAATCGTGCGATGGCGCCGTTTGGTTGGAGGATGCCCGTGCTTTGGTAGCATCCCCCCCGGAGCGGCCGAGATGGAAACTTTTCTTCGAGCGCGAGCGAACCGAGCGGTGCCCGGCGGCCGGCACGGGACGAGCCTTGCGCGGCGTCGCCGTCCCGCGGGAACTCCAAAGGACCCTCTCAGGGTCCTTTTGATAGTAACCATCTGCTGGCTGTCACCGTTCGACCACTTCGGCAACGGGGCGGGGCAGGCGCACGCGCGTACGGCTAGGCCGGTGCATGCCGCTGGCGAGTCGGGCGCTGTCCCGGCGCGCGCGCATGGCCGGCGCAAGCGCAGCAAGCGCCGTGCGAAGTCGGATGGCCACGGGACCAGCAAACGACACCGTCACCAGCACGCCGGTCGAGGCCTTGCAGGCGCAGACGCGAAGCCCACCCGACTCGCCCTGGCGCCCGGCCCCGGGCGCACGCCCGAGGCCGAGCGCGCGATGGATCGCGCCCGGCGGCTGCAGATCGAGCGCGCCGCGAACGCCGCGCGGCGCGAGAACCTCGCCGACCGCTGGCAGACGGTCCTCTTCCTCATGAGCGGTGTGGACGAACAGCGCTATCCCGACGCCGGCTTCTGGAAAGTGCTGGCGCTCTACCGGCGTGGGCGCATCAGCGAAGCCGACGCGACGAGGCAGCGCTGCCGCCTGTCGTCGGCGGACGGGCGCGCCCTCGACGGCGAGCGCTCCGTCGCGACGATGCTGGCGGCGCAGCACCCGGCGCCGCGCGTGCAGAACGCCGCCTACGGATTCACGCCACCGACAGGCGCCGAGGGCGTCAACAACGATGCCGCTTATAACGGCCCCGATCCCTCGTCGACGCTATGAGCGGCTGCGGCCGCGCCGCGCGCGGAAGGTGCGCCGGCGCGTTCACCCCGTGAGCTCGCCGAGCTCGGCCAGGATGCGGCCGGCGCCCCGCGCGAGCAAGCGGTCCGCGAGCCGCCGCCCGATCTCCGCGGCGTCGGCGGCTGGCCCCGACTGCTCGTCGGTCAAGATCTCGCTGGCGTCGGGCCGGCCGACCAGTCCCTTCAACGTGACCACGTCCCCGTCGAGCGTCGCGTGCCCAGCGACCGGCGTCCGACAGCCCGCCCCGAGCGCCGCGAGCAGCGACCGCTCGGCTGCCACCGTTACCTCGGCGGCGTGATCGGCGAGCGACCGGCAGAGCGACCGCACCGCCTCGTCATCGGCCCGCGTCTCGATCGCCAGGGCCCCCTGACCGATGGCGGGCAACATGTCGCGCTCGGACAGCCGCTCGGTGATGCGCGCCGCGAAGCCCAGCCTGTCGAGCCCCGCCGCGGCCAGCACGGCCGCGTCAACGACCCCCTCGGCGACCTTGCGCAGGCGGGTGTCGACGTTCCCGCGCAGCAGCTCGACGTGCAGATCCGATCGCAGCGCGCGCACCTGACACACCCGGCGCAGACTCGACGTGCCGACGCGGCTGCCCGGCGCCAGCTCGCGCAACCTGCGCCCGTCGCGGCTCACCAGCACGTCGCGCGGGTCGGCCCGCGGCGGAATCGCCGCCAGCACCAGTCCGGGCGCCAGCGCCGCGGGCACGTCCTTCAGGCTGTGGACGGCGAGATCGATGGCGCCTGCGAGCAGCGCCGCCTCGATCTCCTTCACCCACACACCCTTGCCCCCGCGCTCGATCACCGGCCCCGTCTGAAATCGATCGCCCTCCGTGACGATGATCTGCTGCGTGATCTCCAGGCCGGGGAAGGTTCGCGCCAGCTCGGCGCCGATGTGATCGGCCTGCCAGCGCGCGAGCGCGCTGCCCCGGGTCCCGATGACGACGCGACGGCGAGTGATCATCACGAGCTCGCCGCCTTCCCGGAGCTCCGGTCCGCCGACGTGGAGTCCTCCGACGGCACCCCGCGGTCCTCGGCGTCCCCGGGTGCGTCGGACGACGTCCCCGAGCCCGCGCCGAGCCCTGCTCCCCCCTCGGGCACCTCGAGATCGAACAGGCGCTGCACCGCCGAGAGCAGCGACGCGCCGTCCACCGGATCTCCCCCACCCTTCTTCAACGCGACCTGGGGCCGGTGAAGCAGCTTCTTGGCGATCGCGTCCGCCAGCTCGAACATGGCCCGCTTCTCGCGATCGCCCAAGCCCGAGATCCCGGCGACGGTGCGTTCGGCCTCCGCGCGCGCCAGCTCGATGACCCGATCGCGCAGCGCCGTGATGGTGGGCCCCACGCGCCGCCCGCGGAACGCCTCCAGGAAACGCGCCACCTCCTGCTCGACCATCGCCTCGGCGCGGTCCGCCTGACCCCGGCGACCGTCGCGGTGCTCGTCCGCCAGCTTCTGCAGGTCGTCGATGTCCGCGAGGAAGACGTTGGAGATCTCGGCGGCCTCCGGCTCGACGTCACGCGGGACGGCGATGTCGATGAGGAACAGCAGGCGCCCGCGGCGCTTCTTCTGCGCGGCCTCGATCAGGGCGCGCGTCAACACCGGTCGCCGCGCCCCCGTCGAGGCGATGACGATGTCGGCCTTGACGAGCGCGCCCGTCAGATCGTCGAAGGGGTGGGCCTCTCCGCCGATGCGCGCCGCCAGCTCCTCGGCGCGCGCGGGGGTGCGATTCGTCACCAGGATGCGGGCGCCGTGCCCGCGCAGCGCGCGCGCGGCCAGGTCGGCCATCTTGCCGGCCCCCACGATCAGCACGACCCGCCCCTCGAAGCCGTCGAAGATCTTGCGCGCGAACTCGATCGAGACCGAGCTGATGGACACCGGGTTGCGCGCGATGTCGGTCTCGCGGCGGATCCGGCGCGCGATGCGAAACGCCCCCGAGAAACAGGCGCCCAGCACCGCGCCGGCCGTCCGCTCGGCCATCGCCGTGTCGTGCGCCTGCTTCACCTGGCCGAGGATCTGAGGTTCGCCGATGACCAACGAATCCAGGCTGGCGGCCACGCGAAACAGGTGATGAACCGCGTCGACATCCACGCGCGCGTACAGGTGCTGGGCGATGTCGACCTCGCTGATCCCTGCCCGCTCGGCCAGGTGTCGGCGCAGCGCCGCGATGGCCGCGTCGGGATCCGGTGACGCCAGATAGACCTCCACGCGATTGCACGTGGACAGCAGCGCCACCTCGCGGACGGAGTCGAGCCGGGCGAAAGCTTGCAGCGCCTCGCCGATCTGCTCGGGCGGCGACGCCAACCGCTCGCGCACGTCGAGCGGCGCCGTCTTGTGCGACAGCCCGAGAACCAGAAAGTCGATCCCTCCCGGCATGTGTCAGCTCAATGACCGCAGGACATACAGCAAGAGGACGCCAACTAACCCCGCGAACCCGCCCAGCGTCAACCAGGCGGCGCGGCGGCCCCTCCAGCCGGCGCCGAATCGCGCCAGCAACAGGACGCCGAAGGCCGACCATGCCAGGACCGCGATGAGGTATTCGGGGCGGCGCGCCTCCGAAGCGGACAGCCCCCCTAGGCGCGCGATCCAGACCGCCCCCGTGACGAGCGCCAGCGTGAACACCGGGAAACCCACGGCGATGCAGCGGAGTCCGAGCCGGTCGAGCGTCGCGAGGGGGGCCTCGTCGGCGAGACGATCGAAGCGCTTTTGCCGGAGCCGCCTCTCCTCGCGCAGGTAGAGCGCGGCCAGGACGGCTGCGAACGCGAACACGGCCACCCCGATGGTCGCCAGAAAGACATGCGTGAGCCCGAGCGCTCCCATCCGGGGGGCCCCCGGCTCGGCGGGGACCACGCGCGCAAGCACGAGCAAAGTCAGCGACGCCGGTACGGCGAAGGCGCCGGCCGTCGACAGGCGGTAGCGAACGCCAGCGAGCAGAAACCCGCCAGCGATCAAGAAGCCGACGAACCCGACCGCCTCCGGGGTCGACGAAACCGGATTCTGCCCGGCCAGGCACCGCAGCCCGATGTCCACGAGTTGCAGCAGGAACGCGGCCAGCAGGCACGCGCGCGCGACCCGCGTCGCGGAAGGACGCGCGGTCAACAGATGCCCGAGGAACAGCGCCGACGCCAGGGCGTAGGCCAGTATCTCCACCGCGGTGAGCGTGGCCACGAACGATTATGTACCACGACCGGCGGGCTGGCGCGGTCGGGGGCTCGTCGGCGGAGCGGAGGCGGGCGGCCGCGGCCGACCTCGTTCGACGGTGCCGCCGTGGACCCGCCGGGACCGCGCGGGACAGACTTCATGACAGGACCGTGACCTCGTGCTAAGCAACGCAATCATGGCCAGCGCGAACGTTCTCGAGGTCACCGACACCAACTTCGACACCGAGGTCTTGAAGTCAACGACACCGGTCCTCATCGACTTCTGGGCCGCGTGGTGCGCGCCCTGTCGGGCCATCGCTCCTCACGTCGAGGCGCTCGCCAACGAGTACACCGGCAAGCTCCGCGTCGGCAAGCTCGACATCGACTCGAACCAGAACGTCCCGCAGAAGTACGACATCCGCAGCATCCCGACGCTGCTCGTCTTCAAGGACGGCAAGGTCGTCGGCCAGCTGGTGGGGGCCGTGCCGCGAGCGAAGATCGAGGAGATGGTGAAGAAGGCGCTCTAGCGGCTTCGTCGCCGCAAGGGGCCTCGAAGTCCCCCTGCGAGACCCCCTCGGAGTTGCTCAACCTCGTCGCCGGTCCAGCAACCGGGGTACCCACGCAGGTCCACCTGCGGTGCGGTGGAGCCATGCTGGCCCTCCCACCGCTTGGATTCACGGCGCGATCGTCCGAGATGCGGGACGACGCATCAACAAGGGCTCGAAACGGCTACGCAGCTTTGCGCACGAGCGTCAGGCCTCCGGGCGGACCGTGAGGGACTCGCGAAGGCCCTGCACCGGGGCGGAGATCGGCGGGGACAGGACCTGATACGAGGGGGGCGGCACGACGGCCGTGGACCGGCCCCGTCGCCCGAACAGGCCCTTCACGGTGGCGCCGAAGTTGCCCTGCCACAGCGACAGCCAGCCCACGTACGCGAAGCCGCACAAGAACAGCGCCAGGAACGGCAGCGAGACGTAGTGGCCGTTGCGGAACGCGAACACGACCGCGACGACGAAGTAGCCCGCCAGGGCCAGCTCGAAGAGCGGGGTCAGCGACCGCGCCGCGTGATACTTCTTCCCTGACCACGACTCGAGGCGCCCGCGGATGCCGTGCTTCGGCGTACGCACGAACTCCGTTTCGCGGCCGAGCAGGGCCTCCATCACGGCGCGCGTCTGATTCACGCACAGCCCGATGCCGAGCGACATCACCAGGGGCAAGCGCTTCAACACCGACCACTGAATGCGGCGGCGGCGGCCCGGGTGCATCATCTTCTCGATCTCGCGCTCGGACGCCAGGTAGAACGACGCGATGCTGAGCGTGGTGCCGAAGAACAGCGGCAAATCGATGGTCAACACCTCGCGGATGCCGTGCTGCGTGCGAAACGCCAGGTTCGGCAGCAGCAACAGTGACAGCACCAGCAACAGCGGATACGACAGGTTGTTCGTCAGGTGGAAGAACGCCTCCGCCTTTTGGGCGAACGTGGCGTTCGAGCGCAAGATCGTCGGCAGCAACTTTCGCCCGACCTGAATCGACCCCTTGGCCCAGCGGAACTGTTGCGACTTGAACGACGACATCTCGACGGGCAGCTCGGCCGGGGCGGCGACCTCGGGCAGGTAGACGAATCGCCAGCCGCGCAGCTGGGCGCGGTAGGACAGATCCATGTCCTCGGTCAGCGTGTCGTGCTGCCATCCCCCCGCGTCCGCGATCGCGGAGCGGCGCCAGATCCCCGCCGTGCCGTTGAAGTTGAAGAACCGCCCCGAGCGGTTGCGCCCGGCGTGCTCCATCACGAAGTGGCCGTCCAACATCAGCGCCTGGACCTCCGTCAGCGCCGAGAAGTCCCGGTTGACATGATCCCAGCGACATTGCACCACGGCCACCTTCGGGTCGACGAAATGATCGATAGTTCGCTCGAGGACGTCGGGCTGGGGAAGGAAGTCCGCGTCGAAGATCAGCACGAATTCGCCCTTCGCCGAGCGCAGTCCGGCGTCGAGCGCGCCCGCCTTGAATCCGGAACGATCGACCCGATGCACGTACTCGACGTCGAGGTCGGGGAACCTGAGCGCCAGCTCGTCGATCTTGCGCTGACAGATCTGGCGGGTCTCATCCGTGGAGTCGTCCAGCACCTGGATTTGAAACCGATCGCGCGGGTACCGGATGCCCGCGACGGCGTCGAGCAGTCGCTCGACCACGTACATCTCGTTGAACAACGGCAACTGGACCGTCACCGCAGGCAAGTCGGCGAAGGTCCCGGCCGGCTTGGGCTTGTTGTGACGGTGCCGGTAGTAGAGAAACACCAGCACCGAGCGATGAAAACCGTAAAACGCCAAAACCAGCAGGACCGCGAGGTAAGTTCCGACGAGAAAGCTCGACAATTCCATGAACTGCAGGATACGAAGCCAATTGTCATCCAATTGTCATTCGTTGTGATTCTTTGTAGGCCGTTGCCCACATCCGCCCGCGCCCCGCGGGCCCATTCAATGTCCGGACTTCGTGACGCCGCTCGGCGACTTCGTCGTCAGGACCTGCCGTAAACGGGGACCACCGTGCCTGACGCGATCCGATTCGCGGGCGAGGCGAGCCACACGATCACGTCCGCGATCTCGGCCGGTGACACGAAATGCGACGGGTCTAAACCCGCCATGGCGCTTCGGTTGGCGGGGGTATCGATGGTCCCAGGCGCGACGGCGTTGACCAGAATGGCCTCGGTCTTCAGCTCCTCCGCCAGCTCCAGCGTCAATGCCACCACCGCGGCCTTGGCCAGCGTGTAAGCGGCCTTGCCCCCTTCTGGCCGAACAGCAGCGCGCGACGCGACGTTGACGATTCGCCCACCTCCCCCGCCCGGGCGCGACCGAAACCGGCGCACCGCCTCCCGGCAACAAAGAAATGCGGAGACCAGATTGATGTCGAGCTGCGCCCGTAGATCGCCGAGCGTGGTCTCGGCGATCCCGGCCATCGCGAAGCCACCGGCGAGGTGAACAGACCCCCATGGCTCGCCGGGCAGGCCCGCGTAGAACCCCGCGACAGCCGACTCGTCGGTCAGATCGACGCCCGCCGTATAGCGGGCACGCGGGTCGGAGGCCGCGGGCAACTTCCCACGAACGGGCACGTGCACGATCGCGCCCGCGCGCGCGAACGCATCGACCACCGCCTGCCCGAGCGCCCCCGCCCCGCCCGTGACGACGACATCGCGCCCTTCGAAAGACGGCTCGAATCCGCTCGGCATGATGTCCGTAATATATCCTGCGAGGAGGCCACCATGTCGCTGCCCGCCGAGATTCCCCTGTTTCAGGTCGACGCGTTCACGAACCGCGTCTTCGCGGGAAATCCCGCGGCGGTCTGCCCGCTCCGCGCGTGGCTGCCCGAACCCTTGATGCAGGCCATCGCCGCCGAGAACAACCTGTCCGAAACGGCGTTCTTCGTACCGGAGGGCGACGGGTTCGCGCTGCGGTGGTTCACCCCGACGACCGAGGTCGACCTGTGCGGACACGCGACGCTTGCCACGGCGTTCGTGCTGATGACGGAGCTGTCCCCGGAACGAACCCAGGTGGTCTTCTCGACGCGGAGCGGGCCGCTCGCCGTGAGCAAGGCCGACACCGCGCCCCGCCCCTCCTTCATCATGGACTTCCCTGCGCGACCGCCGGTCCCGTCGGCGGCCCCACCTGCCGGGCTGGCGGCGGCGCTCGGACAGGCGCCAGCGGCTGTCTGGCAGGGGCAATCCCTCGTGGCGATATTCGAAGACGCGGCGGCGGTGCGGGGGCTTCGCCCGGACTTCGCGCGGATCGCGGCCCTCGACACCTACGGCGTCATCGCCACGGCGCCTGGGACGGGGCCGGACGCCGACACCGACTTCGTCTCACGCTTCTTCGCACCTCGGCAGGGCGTGCCGGAGGATCCCGTGACGGGCTCTGCCCATTGCGCGCTGACGCCGTATTGGGCCGGGCGGCTCGGTCGCATGCGGCTTCGCGCCCGTCAGGTCAGCGCCCGCGGCGGCGAGATCGACTGCCAGCTTCGTGGCGAGCGCGTGTCGCTCGGCGGTCAAGCGGTGCTCGTCCTGCGAGGGTCGTTTCGCCTTTGACCCCTTGGATGAGGGATCGGCGCGCATTTCACCGCCGGCCTCGAAGGCCCGCCATTCCAGAAATTCACTCGCAAAGTTAAGAGTTGCCTCGATTGGCGGGTCGGGGATAAAACCTGACCCTTGGCGGTGGTGAGTCGGATCCTGGCGCCAGCGTCCGTGGCTCGCTTGAGCCGTCGGCTCACCAGTTGATTCCCTTCAATCGATCTATCAATCAATCTATCAATCCTTGGACTGGAGAATGGCGATGCGCGACCCCCGCAAAGAGGCGAATTCTGTTCGACCGGGAAAGCTTCAGCTTCTTCTCGCCCCCCTCGCGGCGGCCGCGTTGCTGGTCGGTTATCAGGCCTGTGGCGGCGGGGGCTCCTCGAATCCGGACGGCGGTGAAGACGCTCCCAGCGCCGGAGGCAAAGGCGGCACCGTGGTCGGAACCGGCGGCAAGGGAACCGGGGGTTCTGCGACCGGCGGAATGATCGGCACGGGCGGGGCGGCCGCGGGCGGCGCGGGCGGCAATGGCGGCACGGTCGGCACGGGGGGCGCAGGGGGCGGCGGCGCAGGCGGAACCGGCGGAGCCGCCGGCGGGGCGACGGGTGGCGCCGCGGGCTCATTCGGCGGAGCGGCCGGCGGCAAGGCGGGAGCGGCAGGTGGCTCACACGGGGGAGCGGCGGGCGGCTCTCGTGGCGGCGCGGGCGGGGCCGGAGGTCGTGGAGGCGCTGGCGGCTCTGGCGGCACGGCCGGAGCTGGGGGGCGCGGAGGGATGGGAGGTGCTGGTGGCCTCGGCGGGAGGGCGGGCGCCGGCGGTGTCGGCGGTGTCGGCGGGCGCGGTGGGGTCGGCGGAGCGGGTGGCGCCGGTGGCGTCGCCGGCTCGTGCGGCCACGCGAATCAGTCCTGCTGCGGAACGACGGGCAGCTTCAGCTGTGTCGCGGGCCTCGGCTGCCAGGGCACGGCCAACCCCACCTGCACGACCTGCGGCGGAGTCAATAGCATGTGCTGCTCCGGAACGAGCTACTGCCAAGGAATGCTGAGCACGCCGCCGTCTGTCATTTGCGGCAACAATGTCTGCTCCCCCTGCGGAGCGTCGAGCCAGATATGCTGCGGCGGTAACCTGTGCGCCACGGGATTCGGCTGTGATCTCAGCGTAACGCCCGGTTTCTGCAAGGCTTGTGGTGCAGCGAGCACGAATTGCTGCCCCGGGGGCACGTGTCAGGTGGGTTCTGTCTGCACCGGAAGGACCACGGGCGGGGGCGGTGCGGGCGGCGCAGGCATGCCAGGAACCTGCCAGCTTTGCGGTGGCCCGGGGTTGACCTGCTGCGGTGGCTCGTTGTGCAATCCCGGCCTGAGCTGCAACGGCGCGAACGTCTGCATCTGACCCCTGGCACATTCGAACCCAAGGTCGAGCCTCTTTGGTCTCGACCTTGGGTTTCGTGTCGAAGCGGTGCCTGGAACTCGCCCGACAGAGCGGTCCGGCTTCGTTCTTCCGCACAGCCGATAGCTCGGCGATGCGGACGGTCGCAGCCTGACCCTACGGGACCGGCGTCATCCAGCCGTGCGTATCGGGGATGCGCCCGTACTGAACGTCGGTGATGGCCTTGAAGAGGCGCTTCGCGAGCTCGCCGGGCTGACCGCCGTTGATGGACAGGGTCTCGCCCTTCCAGCCGAGCTCCCCCACGGGGGTGATGACGGCGGCCGTTCCGCAACCGAACACCTCGCGCAGGTTGCCGTCCCGGTGTGCGGCCAGCAGCTCGTCGATGGTGAGCTGGCGCTCGCTGGCCGGGACTCCCCACTCGCGACACAGCGTCAACACCGAGTCGCGGGTGACGCCGCCCAGGATCGTCCCGTCGAGCGCGGGCGTGATCAGCTCGTCGCCGATCACGGCGCACAGGTTCATGGTGCCCACCTCCTCGAGGTGGCGGTGCCCCACGGCGTCCGTCCACAGCACCTGGTCGTACCCGCGCTTCTTGGCTTCCTCGGCGGCCATCAAGCTGGCGGCATAGTTCGCGCCCGCCTTCACCGCGCCCAGGCCGCCGGCGGCCGCGCGAACGAAACGATCCTCGACCCAGATTCGGGCGGGGCTGAAGGCCGCACCGTGGTAGGCGCCCACAGGGGACGCGATGATGAAGAAGGTGTACTTCTTCGAGGGCCGCACCCCGAGAAACGGCTCGGTCGCGATCAACGTCGGCCGGATGTAGAGCGACGTCCCCGGCGATGCCGGCACCCAGTCTCGGTCGGCCCCCACCAGGCCCAGCAACAGGTCCAGCGTCAACTGGATGTCCACGGGCGGCATGCAAAGCCGCGGCGCGCCCTCGGCCAGCCGCCGGCAATGCCGATCGGCGCGAAACAGCTGCACCCTCCCGTCGACCGCGCGGTAGGCCTTCAACCCGTCGAAGATCTCCTGGCCGTAGTGAAAGACCGCCGACGCCGGATCCAGCGAGAAATTGCCGTAGGGAACGATCCGCGGATCGACCCATCCATGTTCCTCGGTCCAGTCGACGACCGCCATGTGATCGGTGAACACACGGCCGAACACGAGGTCTGCGTCGAGCGGACGGACCCGGCGAGACGACGCGAGCTCCTTGCGAATGGCCGTGCGCGCGCCTACGGACGTGGTCGAGCTGCCCAGGGTCCTCATCTCGCTTGCCGGCGGTGTCATGGCAACCGAAAGGATATCCCGGGCCGTCCTCGGCTGCCAGGCGCCAAGGCCGGAGGCTGTTATGCTGCCGGGATGATGCTGGTCAGGAAGGCCGGGGAGCGCGGCCACACGGACTTCGGCTGGCTGGATAGCCGGCACACGTTCTCGTTCGGGGACTACCACGACGCCGAGGCGATGGGATTTCGTACGCTTAGGGTCATCAATGACGACCGCGTCGCCGCCGGCGGCGGGTTCCCCACGCACGCCCACCGTGACATGGAGATCATCAGCTACGTGGTCGACGGCGCCCTCGAGCACCGCGACAGCCTGGGAACCGGATCGATCATCCGCCCCGGCGACGTGCAGCGCATGACCGCCGGGACTGGCGTCCGCCATAGCGAGTTCAATGCCTCGAAGTCCGCGCCGGTGCGCTTCCTGCAGATCTGGATCCTGCCCGAGCGGGTAGGCCTCGCGCCCGGCTACGAGCAAAAGACCTTCCAGGAGGCCGAGCGCGCGAACCGGCTGCGGCTCGTCGCCTCCCGCGACGGCCGGGACGGATCCGTGACCGTCCACCAGGACGTCGCCATCCATGGAACGACGCTGGGGGCCGCCAAGCAGGTCGACTTCGCGCTTGCGGGCGGGCGATTCGCCTGGGTGCAGATCGCGCGCGGAGAGGCGACCGTGAACGGCGAACACCTCGAGGAGGGCGACGGCGCGGCGATCACGGAGGTCGAGGCCGTGACGATGCGGGCGGGCCAAGCCGGCTGCGAGCTGCTGCTGTTCGATCTCGCGTGAGCGACCGCATGCGCGGCCCGATCGTTGCGATATGCTGCGACCGATGGCGACCCGGTATTGGCTTCTCAAGAGCGAGCCCGAAAGCTTTTCCATTGACGACCTGGCGCGCGCGCCCAAGCAGACGACATTCTGGAATGGCGTTCGCAACTACCAGGCCCGCAACCTCCTGCGCGACGACCTGAGCGTCGGCGACGGTGTGATCTTCTATCATTCCAACGCGGACCCCGCCGCGGCGGCCGGGCTGGCCGAGGTGGTGCGCGCCGGCTATCCGGACGCCACCCAGTTCGACCCGAAGTCCGATTACTACGACCCTGACGCCACCCCCGACGCCCCCCGGTGGTTCATGGTCGACATCAAGTTCAAGGAGAAGTTCGTCCGCCCGCTGCCGCTCGCGGTCCTGCGCGAGGTGCCGGCGCTCGCGGACATGGTGCTCCTGCGCCGCGGATCGCGGCTGTCGGTCCAGCCGGTGGCCGCCGCGGAGTGGAAGGCCATCGTGGCGCTCGGCCGCCGCCGCGGGTGAAGGCCGCGGCGCGAGCGACACCGCAACGTGACAGAAGGGCCGAGCTCGAGGACATGAAGGGCATCCACCATTTCGCGATCCAGGTACGCGACCTCATCGCGGCAGAGCGCTTTTACGGCGGCGTGCTTGGCCTCGAGGTGCGCCGCCGCTGGCCGGCGCCGGGTGGCGGAGAACGATCATTGTGGCTGGCTACGGGCGGGCCATCGGAGACTTTCATTGCCCTCGAGTCCGTCGCTGGCGGGGAGCCCATCGCCGCCGAGGACCCTCCACGGGCGGCGCGCCCCGGACACCATCTGCTGGCGCTGGCGATTGACCGTGCCGCACGCCCCGTCTGGGAGGCGCGGCTCGCGGCCGCGGGCGTCCGCGTCACCCACCGCACGGCGTTCACGATCTATTTTTGCGACCCAGAAGGCAACCGCCTCGGGCTATCCCACTACCCCGACGCGACGGAGGTGGCGTGATGGCGCGCGTGACGTATCGCCCCTCGGGGGTCGTCGCGACCGGTCAGCCGGGCGAGTCGCTGTTCGAGATCGGCCGACGTTCGGGCGTGGCCATCAGCACCTCATGCAACGGCAAGGCGAGCTGCGGGCTCTGTCGCGTCGTCATTGCGGGCGGCGAGGAGTGGCTGACGCCGCTCGGTCCGCTCGAGCGCCGCCACCTCGGCAATGTCTACTTCATCACGAAGCAAAGGCTGTCGTGCCAGGCCAGATTGTGCGATGGCGCAACCGAGGTGACGATCGACGTGCCTTAGCAGCAGGTGGTCGCGTGACAAACCGCCGGGATTGCTCCAAAGTCCCCTCCCCTTCCGGAGAAAACCATCCATGCATCAACTTCTCGACCTCTTTCACCGCATCTACGACGTCCAGGGCATCGTCCGCTGGGGCGGCCTGCTCGCGCTGGTGGCGATCATCTTCTCCGAGACGGGCTTGCTCGTCGGATTCTTTCTGCCGGGCGACTCGCTCCTCGTGACCGCGGGACTGTTTTGCACCAGCGCCGTCCCCGGAGAGGCGCCTTTGCTGAACATCGTCACCGTCAACCTGGCGGTGATGGCCGCGGCGATCGTGGGGGACACCGTGGGCTACTGGATCGGCGCGAAGTCGGGTCCTCGGTTGTTCACCCGCGAGCAGTCGCTGCTGTTCTCGCGCAAGCACCTGCTGCGGACGAAGGAGTTCTACGATCGCCACGGCGGCAAGACGATCATCATCGCGCGCTTCATGCCGTTCGTCCGCACCTTCGCGCCCGTCGTGGCAGGGATTGGCCGCATGAACTACCGGCGCTTCGTCTCGTTCAACATCGTCGGTGGCGTCGCCTGGACGCTGTCCATGACCCTGCTCGGGTTCACCATGGGCAAGGTTTACCCGCCGATCACCAAGCAGATCGACAAGGTCATCATCGTCATCATCGCCGTCTCGCTGATCCCCGGCGCCATCGGCTGGCTCTCGAACCGCAAGAAAGCAAAGGGCCCGGCGGTCGCGGCGTGATGGGGCCGAAATCGTCGAAGCCCACCAGGTCGGGCAAGCCCAAGAAAGCAGACACGCGGGCTGAAACGCGGGCTGACACGAAGGCCGCCGCCATCAAGGCAGACAGCAAGCCTGGCCGTGCCAAAGTTCCCTTCCCGAGGAAGAATCATCCACCCACCGAGGCGGAGTTCTTGGCGCGGCTGCCGCTGCCGGTCGGCAAGAAATTCGAGGCCGTTCGGGTCTTTCTGAAGAAGCAGGCCAGCGTGGTCGAGGACCTTTACTTCTACGGTCCGAAGACCGGCTGGGCGTTTCGCTACCGCCGTGGTCCTCATTCACTGGCCACGGTGACGATTCACGGCGACCGCCTGGTCGGTATCGTGGCTCTGGACGCCGCGGCGCAGGGCGAGGTCGACTTCACCTCGCTCTCCGAGATCGGGGAGCAAGCGCGGCGTTTCGCCTCGGGGAGCCCGTCGCTCGTCTGGTTGGACCTGCCGCTCGATGGACCGGGCGCCGGCGACTTCAAGTTGTTGCTGAAGGCGAAGTTGAAGACGCTGCCCTCGGCCATGGCGCCGCCGGCGCCCCTGCCGGGGCCTCCCCCTCCGCCGCCGCCCAGACGTGCGGGCCGCTCCAGGTGATGGTCACCCTGCTCCCTGGGGCCGAGCCCGGACCGACGGCTCGCCCCCTTTGTGCTAGTGTGACGCGGCGGGTTCGGCGCCCCGGCGACTCCGTTCATTCTGTCGACGCGGTCAACCTTCCCGTGGAAACGAGAGTGTAAGCATGGCGGCATTCGGGACCCTGACGCTCCTCATCGCGCTCGTCGTTGCGACCTACGCGGGCACAGCCTCGCTGGTGGGAATCCGCCGGGGCAGTCGGCGGCTCATCGAATCGGGGCGCAGCGCCGTCTATGCCCTGGCGGCCGTCCTGGGGTTGTCGTCCGTGGCGATCTGGTACGCGTTCCTGACCCACGACTATTCCATCAAGTACGTCCACCGCTACTCCGACGCCGCCTCGCCCCTCTTCTATCAAATCACCGCGTACTGGGGCGGGCTCGATGGGTCCATCCTGTGGTGGGTGTTCCTGCTGTCCGTGTTCTCGGCCATCGCCGTCTACACCAACCGCAATCGCCACCGCGAGTTGTTGCCGTACGCCATCACGGTGTTGATGACGATCGCCGACTTCTTCCTGTACGTCATCATCTTCCACAAGAACCCCTTCTCGACCTACATGGGCGAGATCCCCACCACGGGCAAGGGCCTCAACCCCTTGCTGCAGAACGCCTACATGGTGACGCACCCGCCGTCGCTCTACACGGGGTTCGTCGGGATGAGCATACCGTTCGCATTCGGGCTGGGCGCCCTCATCTCCGGTCAGCTCGACGACGCCTGGATCGCGTCCGTGCGTCGCTGGACGCTCGGGGCGTGGTTCTTCCTGTCGATGGGACTGACGCTGGGGATGTTGTGGGCCTACGAAGAGCTCGGCTGGGGGGGGTTCTGGGCCTGGGACCCCGTCGAGAACGCGGGGTTCGTACCCTGGTTGACCGCCACAGCGTTCCTGCACTCGATCATGATCCAGGAACGCCGCGGGATGCTGAAGATCTGGAACGTCACGCTCATCATCCTGACGTTCTTCTTGACCATCTTCGGCACGTTCATGACCCGCTCGGGCGTTGTTCAGTCGGTCCACGCCTTCGGGCAGGACACGCAGCTCGCCTGGATCTTCACGATCTTCATGGCGATCATCCTGATCGTCAGCTTCGGGTTCGTCATCAAGCGGATCCCCGAGCTGCGCTCGCGCGCGACCTTCGAATCCTGGCTGTCGCGCGAGGCGGCGTTCACGCTCAACAACTGGATCCTGCTGTGCGCGGCCTTCTTCGTGCTGTTCGCGACCATGTTCCCGACCATCTCCGAGGCGCTGGTGGGCGAGCGCATCACCGTGGGGCCGCCCTTCTTCAACAGGTGGATGGTGCCGATCGGGTTGATCTTGCTGTTCCTCACCGGCGTGGGGCCGCTCATGGCGTGGCGGAAGGCCTCCGCCAGCCACTTGAGGTATCAGTTCGCGCTTCCCTTCGGCGTGGCGATCGTGACCGGGGGCATCTGCGTGGCGGTCGGCCTCGGATCGTCGTGGGCGGCCGTGGTCAACTTCGCGCTGTGCGGGATGGTGACGACCACCATCGCTCAGGAGTTCGTGCGGAACCTGGCCATTCGAAAGAAAAACACCGGGGGCGACACGGTGTCGTCGGCGATCGGCATGGTGCTGCGCAACCGGCGCCGTTACGGGGGATACGTCGTCCACCTGGGGATCATGCTGATGTTCCTGGGCTTCGCGGGGACGGCCTACAAGCGCGAGGACGAGGCGCGCCTCGAGCCGGGACAAGAGAAGGTCATCGGGAAGTACAGGCTGCACTTCGATCGTCTCGCCCACGAGGAGGACCGGCAGAAGGAGATGGTGACCGGCGAGGTCAGCGTGTTCGTCGACGGCAAGCTCCTCGATCGCCTCCGCCCCGCGCGCTGGTTCTTCCATGGGCATGAGAGCGAGCCGACCACCGAGGTGGCCATGCATCGCGCGCCCTCGGAGGACCTGTATCTGACCCTCGGCAACTACGATCTGGCGGACGGGACCGTCATGTTGAAGCTGGTGGTGAACCCGCTGGTCGATTGGATCTGGTGCGGCTTCATGTTGCTGGCGTTCGGCACGGGCATCGCGCTCTTGCCGGAGGCCCTGCTCGAACGGATGACGAGCAGCGCACCCCAGCGGGCGGGCTCGCGCGCGACAGGACCGGCGGCGCTGGCGCTGATCGCGGGGCTGGGATTGTTGCTGGGCGCGGCCTCCGGCGCCCGCGCGGACGACATGGTGGTCGCGCCCGGCGAGCCGCCCTCGCCGCAGGGCGCGGACGAGAACTGGCTGGTTCGCAACATCATCTGCCAGTGCGGGAGCTGTCGCCACAACCTGCTCGAGTGCGCCTCGGAGAATTGCGGCCACGCCGCGCAGGACCGCATCGAAATCCATGGCCTGCTCGGCCAGGGCAAGACACGGGAGGACGTCGTGCAGTACTTCATTCAGAAGTACGGCAGTCAGGTGGCCCTGGCGTCCCCGATCGACAAGGGGTTCAACCGGCTGGCGTGGGCCCTGCCCTACGGTCTCGGGGTGGGTGGCGTGGCGGTGCTGGCGTACGGGGCGTTCCGCCTGTCGCGGCGCGGGGCAGGCGCCTCTGCCACGCCCGCGCTTCCGGGCGTGGGTGCGCCGGCGGATCCCGAGCTTCGAGATCAACTCGAAGACGAGCTGCAAAACCTCGACTGACCACGCGACGACCGCCTTGGCGACGAATCCGACTCCCTCCGCACCTGTTCCCCCGGCACCCGCCGCGACCGCCGCGCCGCGAGGGCGCGCCGCGGAAGCCGACCGCGCCTCGGACCCCGTCGCGCCGCGCGGTCGCCGGCGTGTTCCGCCGATCGTCGTGGGTTCGGTGGGCGCGATCATCGCGGCCGGGTATGCCCATTTCGCGCTCGGAATGCGGCTCGGGCCGCCCCTGGTGATGACCGGCCTCGGAGGGCTGACGCTGGTGCTGACGGCTTACGCGCTCTGGCGCGTCGTCGATCCTCTGACTCGTGACGAGGTCCGCGCCGCCCCCGGGAAACGCGCGCCGGCCAGGCTCCACGAGCGCGAGCTCGAGCGGGAGAAGCAGGCCGTCCTGAAGGCGATCAAGGAGATCGAGCTCGACTACCAGATGAAGAAGATCGGCGAGACCGACTATCGCGAGATGGTCGAGCGCTATCGCGCCCGCGCCCTGCGCGTGATGAGGGAGCTGGCCGCCGGAGACGACTACCGCGCGCTCATCGAGCGCGAGCTCAAGGGCCGGCTGGCCGCGATCCGGGCGACGACGGCCGCGGCAGTCTCCGCGAGCAGCGCAGCGGCAGCGGCGCCCGCGGCACCCGCGCCTGCTTCCTCCCCGCAGTTCGCCGCCGTCGAGCCGACGGAAAAGATCGTGGCCGTCACCACGTGCGTCGCGTGCGGGCTGGCAAACGATCCCGACGCTCGTTTCTGCAAGCGCTGTGGCGCCGCGCTCGGGGCGGCGCCCGCCTCTTCGTCGGGCGGCCTTCCGGAGTGAGCGTGCGTCGGGGGCTCGTCATCGCCATCCTGGCCGGCCTGGGCTCTATCCTGGCCGTGCGCCGCGACATCCACGCCCAGCCCATGGCGGGTGGCGGCATGCCGAATCTTCGCGCCATCGCCGGGAAGCCCCTGCCCGACCGGGGGATGCCCGCCGGAATGGTCACCGTCCGCGTCGCGCGCAAGGTGCCATCGGTTCCCGTGCCCGGCGTGGAGATCACGGCGCTCATCGAGGGCCCCGGCGGCGACATGCGCAAGCGGACCGCCAAGACAGACGCAGAGGGGCGCGGCTCGTTCGAGGGCGTCCCTGCCGGGCATCGCTTTCAAGCCGAGGTCGTGGTCGACCAGGAGAAGCTGACGACCGACACCTTCCCCATGCCCGACGCGGGCGGCGTGCGGACGATGCTGATTTCGGGCCTACCGGCGCAAGGCCCAGGCGACGACGGCGCCTCCGAGGGCGCGGACGGGGCCGGGGACAAGCCATTCTCCCTGGGGCTCGTCGCCGGGAGCGTGCGGCTCGATCCGTCCCTCCCCACGGGCACCGTCGAGGTGCTGGCGCTGGACGAGGCAGGGCGCCCACTGGCGAACAAGACGATTGAGCTCGGCAAGGTCACCACGGGGCAGAGCGTGCAGGTGACCCAGCAGGTCACGGGCGCGGACGGCCGGGCCCGATTCTCCGACCTGACCAGCGGTCAGGCGGCGGGTGGCGCTGGCGGCCCGGCTGCCGCCGTGGTCATGGAACAGGGGGGACTGCGGCTCGGCAGTGATGGATTTCAGCTCCCGCAATCGGGGGGCGGCGTCGCCGTCGAGCTGCGCGCGCCTCAAAAGAGCGCCGACCCGGCCCTCATCACCGTCGGCGCCGGCGGCCGTATCGTGCTCCAGCTCAGGGAGGACGGCCTCGCTTTCATCGAGACGCTGCCGCTCGAGAACCGAACCGACAAGCTGTTCGACCCCGGCGCGGGCGGCCTGGAGATCCCCCTGCCGAAGGAAGCCGTGGGGACTGAAGCCGCGGAGGGGGTTCACAAGACTGACATCCGAAAGGGCGTCGGCCTCGCCGTACGGGGCCCCATCCCGCCCCGGCGCCCCGAGGCGCAGAACCCCAACCAGAAGTCGCCCGACGAGGTGACGCTCGGGTTCCTGTTGCCCGCCCACGGCTCCGTGCGCGAGTTCGAGCAGCGGTTCCCGAACGGCATGGGCGAGTACACCTTCGTGACCGATCAGGTCGACGGCCTCGTCATCGAAAGCGCTCAGATCACGGGCAAGCAGGCGCGCGAGGTGCAAGGGAAGAAGTACTGGCTGATGCACGGCGAGCCGATCGCCCCCGGCGGGGTGCTGCAATTCACGGTGCGGGGCCTGCCCGCGCCCGACAACACGGGGCGAATCATCTCGGGCGTCCTCGCCCTGTCGCTCGTGGGCGGCGCGATTGCGTTCGGGCGCAAGCCCCCGGGAGCCGCCGCGTCGAAGGATCAGTCCGAGCGAGAGCGATTGGTTCAAAGGCGAGAGAAGCTGTTCGCCGAGCTCGTGACCGTGGAGGGTCGCCGCTCGGGCGATGGCGCCGCAGGCGTGCCGTCATCGGCGGCGACGAAGCTCGAACGCGACGATCTGGTGCGGAAGCTGGAGGGGGTCTATCGCGAGCTCGCCGCCGTCGACGAGCGGCGCGCGGTGTGAGCTCGCTGGAAATCCCCTTGGTCGCTGGAGAGCTCCTCTTGACGAGAAAGACAGATGCTCCCCCGATCGCCCCGCTGCAGGTGGCGAACGTCGGCAAGATCTTCGGACGGCGGCGCGCCCTCGTGGGTGTGTCCACGACCATGAACCCGGGCGAGATCACCACCATCCTCGGCCCGAACGGCGCTGGCAAGAGCACGCTCCTGTCCGTCCTGTCCACGCTGTTGACCCCGACCTCAGGGTCCGTGCGCTGGGGTGACGTGGAGCTCTGCCGGGGAACGCCGGCGCGGGCGGCGCTCGGCTACGTGGGCCACGACCCCGGTGTGTACATGGATCTTGGCGCGCTGCCGAACCTGATGCTGTTCGCGTCGCTCTACGGCGTGAGCGACGGCGCGGCCCGGGCGCGGCACCTGCTCTCGCGCGTCGGGTTGGACGACGCCCCGATCGACACCCCCGTGCGAACGTTCTCTCGCGGGATGCTCCAGCGCCTCGGCCTCGCGCGGGCGCTCGTTCACGAGCCGGCCATCCTGCTCTTCGACGAGCCGAGCGCGGCGCTCGATCCCGCCGGCGTGGCCTGGCTCGGCGCCGAGCTGCAGCGCGAACGGGACAGCGGTCGCGTGGTCGTGCTGGTCACTCACGATCTGGACGCCGCCGCCACGCTCGCCGAACACGTCGTGATCCTGCGACGAGGGCGCCTGGTGCGCGACGAACGGCGCGCAGGGCCCTGGGGCGCGGCGGCGCTCCGCGCGGCCTACGAGGAGAGCTGTCGTGCCTGAGGCTCAGGCGTCGCCTGCCCACGATCGGACCCAAGTTCCGGGGTTCTGGGCTCAGGCGGCGCGCATCGCCGCGAAGGACCTCGCCATCGAGTGGAAGAGCCGCGAGATCCTGGCGACGAGCGCCTTCCTGGCCGTGGTGATCGTCCTGGTTTTCAGCTTCGCCTTCGTGGTCGGAGGGACCGCCCCGGCGCCCACCGTCGTGGCGGGCATCCTCTGGGTGGCCATCCTCGTGTCAGGTGTCGTCGGACTCGGGCGGACGTTCGATCGCGAACGGGACGGGGACGCGATTCGCGCGCTGCTGCTCTCCCCGGTGCCCCGCGCCGCCATCTACGTGGGCAAGCTGGCGGCGACCGTGGGCCTCATGCTGGGCGTCGAGTCGGCGGTGGCGGTGCTGGTGGCCGTTTTCTTCAACGCTCGCGTCGGCGACAACGCGGGCCGGATCGCGCTGCTGCTGGCGCTCGGCACCGTGGGCTTCGCGGCCGTCGGCTCCGTGTTCTCCGCGGCGCTGCTGCGCTCGAAGAGCCGCGATGTCTTGCTGTCGACGCTGCTTTACCCGATCGTGGTCCCGTTGCTCATCGCCGGCGCGCGCGGCACCGCCCACCTGCTGGATGCAAGCCCCGACGTCGATGCGGCCGTGTTCTGGACCGAGTTCATGGTGGTCGTCGACGTCGTGTTCCTGGTCGTGGGGCTGTGGGCCTTCGAGCCCATGGTGGCGGGCGACTGAAGCCCCGCTGACCCGCTGCGACACAAACCGTCGAACCCAAAAAATAGTTGGGCGGAAACCGTGTGGATTCGCTCACTCTATTCTCGGGCGGTGGCTTCCCGCACTCCCACATCGGCGGCCCTGTCGGTGTTCGAATACAAGGTGAGCCTGGTAGGCAGAATGCGCCGGCCCAGTATCCATTTGAAACGCTTCGCAAAATCCTCAAGAGAACCTTGCCGGGGGCAGGAGAAAGCAGTTATCTTGACAGAGCAAGCAGTCGACCTTTTCCGGAGGCACATGATGGGACGTTCGTTGTCGCTCGTTTCGGTTTTGGTCGTTTCCGCCCTATCGGCGGGCTGCACCTTCTCGAAGGCCAGTCAGTCCGAGATCTTCAAGGACGGCTCCGCTCCCCTCGACCTGAACCTCCCCGACCTGACGGGAACTGACTCCGGGGGCTTCATGTCGGACGCGCACGTGACCTGCGTCGACGCGAATCCGCAGACGATGAACGTGCCGCCCGACATCCTGATGGTCTTCGACCGGTCCGGGTCCATGAACGACGACCTCAACGACGTCCCCTGTGCAGGGGGGTGCGGCCTCACTTCGAAGTGGTCAGTCGCGACGACGACCATCGAGGCGTTCCTGCCGACGGCCGAGACCATCGTGAACTGGGGCCTCAAGTTGTTCGCCTCGGGCAACGCTTGCCAGGTCAACAACATGGCCGATGTCGCCCCCGCCGCCATGAACGCCGCCGCGATCACCGCGCGTCTCGGAACGACGATGCCGGGCAGCCAGACGCCCACCACGAACGCGATGTTGGCCGCGGCGACGTATCTGAGCACGCTGAACGATGGCAATCAGAAGTTCATTCTCCTGGCGACGGATGGCATTCCCACCTGCGGCAAATCCGCGTGCGCCCCTGGGGTGAACGGCGGCAACAATCAGTGCGACGACGCGAACGCGATCGCCGCCGTGAAGACCGTGCATGACATGGGGATTCCGACCTTCGTGCTCGGCATCGGCACGGCGAACTCTCCTGGAGACGCCACGCTCAGCCAGATGGCGGTCAACGGTGGATTCCCGCGCAACGACACGCCGTCGTACTACCCGATTGGCAACGCGAACGATCTCACGACGGCGTTCATGAACATCACCCAGATGGTCGGGCAGTGCTTCTTCAGCGTGAGGCCCGCGCTGACGGTGGGCCAGAAGATCGCCGGGGTGGCCATCGACGGCGGTGGCTCGATTCCCGCCGATCCGGCCAATGGGTATACCGCCGTCGGCCAGAACGGTGTACAGCTGAACGGGCAGGCCTGCTCGGACTTCATGAGCGGGAAGATCACTGGCGTCAAGGTCTTGGTCGACTGCAACGGCTAGCCGGGGCTCCAGCAAGGACAATGGGGGCGAAACGTCGCCTCGCGGTGGGTTCGGCGGATTCCCTGTCGGGCCAGGAATCAAGGAACGGGCTCTCTCGGCGCGGAGGGGTGTGATGCAGCGACATTTGGCGATCTTTTCCGAGTTCGTGCTGACGATGGCCGTCGTCCTCTCGGGGGGGTGCACGTTCAAGAAGGCCACCCCGGGCCAGATCAATCCACCGGAGCCGGCCGATGGCGCGATGGACATCGTCTTTGAGCGTCCGGATCTGAACCTTCCTCCGATGGTGGACGCCCCGGCCTTCGAGGCGGACGTGACCCTGAACTGCATCGAGGCGAACCCGCAGACCACGAACATCCCCCCGGATATCCTGATGGTGTTCGACCGCTCGGGCTCGATGAACAACGACCTCACCGACATGACCTGTATGGGCGGGTGCGGCATGAATTCGAAGTGGTCGATCGCGACGACGACGGTCGAGGCGTTTCTGCCGATGGTCGAGACGACCGTGAACTGGGGCCTGAAGCTGTTTGCCTCGTCGGGCAATTGCAACGTCTCCGCCACCGCGGACGTCGCCCCCGGCCCCATGAACGCCGCCGCGATAACCACGCAGCTCGGTCAAACGATGCCGTCCAGCCAGACGCCGACCACCCTGGCCATCATGGCCGCCGCCACCTATCTGAACGGGCTCAACGATGGCAGTCCCAAGTTCATTCTTCTGGCGACGGACGGGATTCCGACCTGCGGCAGCTCCGCGTGTGCCCCGGGGGTGAACGGCGGCAACAACCAGTGCGACGACGCCAACGCCATCGCCGCGGTCCAGACCGTGCACGACACGATGGGAATTCCCACCTTCGTGCTGGGCATCGGCACCGCCAACTCCCCCGGCGACGCCACCTTGAGCATGATGGCCGTGAACGGCGGATTTCCCCGCAACGACACCCCGTCGTACTACCCGATTGGCAACGCCAATGACCTCACGGCGGCTTTCGCGACGATCACCAAGATGGTGGGTCAATGCTATTTCGCGGTCACCCCGGTGCCCAAGGACCAGAAGAGCATCACCGGCGTCACGGGCGACGGCAACCCGATCCCGCAGGACCCCACCGACGGCTGGACGTTCGTGACGATGGGCGCCACCGCGGGGGTCCAGCTCAATGGGAAGTCTTGCGACGACTACAAGAGCAAGGTCATCCAGACCGTGAAGGTCGACCTTCCCTGCATCGAGCCGTGAGCGCCGCCGCGGGTCAGCGGACCGGCGAGCCTGTCAGGATCGCCCTGTTGACCGCGACGAGCGGGCGCAAGAGCCCCCGAACCGCCTCGCGGGCAACTTCGGAGCGGCCGACCAGCGCCGCGAGCGGGGGCGCTGTTTCGCCATACAAGACGGCCGCGAGCCTCGCCACGCCAAAGCGCGCCGCGGCCCGATCGCGCGCGCGCCTCAGCAGGGCGACCTCCGGAGCGAGGTCGGAGCCGTACGCCGCCGTAGCGATCACGCAGCCGGACAGCCGCTTGTAGGCGACGCTCCCGGTGATCACCCGCGCGAACGTCGGGTTCGACCAGCCGCAGGCGCCCCGGGCGCGCAGCCCCACCGCGTAGTCCGTATCGGGTCCCAGCGAGTCGAGCGTGACTTCTGTGACCGTGCCCGGCGTCGCCACCGGCGGCGCGTCAGCTGGCGTCCACCTCGCGAAGCCGCTCTCGTCGACGGGCTGCAGGAACGAGCTCCCCACCGGCGCGTAGCGCAGCTCGTAGGCGATGACCCGGCCTCCCCCGTCGCTGACCTGCTTGAAGGAAAATCGCGCCGAGGTGCCCGGTTGGATCCCCGGCGGGGCATCGATCGGCGGCTGTTCGGGTGGGCCGCCTTGCGCGCAATCCCTGGGGGCGCAAGCGACCTCCCCCAGGTGAAGTCGGCCAGACCCACCGGGTCCGTCGGACGCGCGAAGCCGCCCTTCGCCACTTCCGGGATCGACGCTGATGGTCGCGTCCATGGGGGACAGAGCGCCACTGTCCCCCGTCCAGTCACCGTAGCCCCAGGCGACGGACGTGGCGGTCGCGGCGAGCGGCGTCGCCGAAAGGTGAAAGGGAATTCGATACACCACGGAGGGCTGACCGACGTTGTCATCGAACCCGTACTGACTGTAGTAGACGGTCTCGTAGGGGCTGAGATACGACGAGTGCATGTAGGGGGCGTTCGCGTCGAATTCCTTGCCGACCTCGACCATGAACGCATAGTCGCCGCCCGCGAGCGTCGATGGAATCGCCCAGGTCCCTGTGAAGCCCTGATCGTATCTGGGGGTGGCCGCCGCGATCGCGTCGGTGTCGTTCAACAACCCGAACTGGCGTGCGTCCCCGTAGTCGCAGGCGGTTCCCGCCGCGCTTACGAGCGGGACGCAGAGGTCCGCCCAGTCGATCAGGTCGCCGCGGGGCGGGTAATAGGACATCGAACCGGCCGGGTCGAAGATCCCCTTGGCGCTTCGAAACAGACCGCTCGCGCAGGTGATGGCATCGACGATCTCGGTCTGCAACATCGGCCGGCAAAAGTGGGGCTCCGGAGACGACACCTCTGCGTGGGCGCCGATGCTGTCATCGAAGCCGTCGTTCATGACGAGGGACGGATAAAGCACGCCCCGTCGGTGGGCCCACACGGGCAGCGCCATGGGCCGCCGCCCGTACCCATAGCGCGGGCCCGAGCGAAAATCCCACCGGCCAGGGCGGTTGCCGATCCCGTAAAGCGCCACCGCGTTCGTCACCATCACGGTGTCGACGAACGTGCTGCCGTCGGCGGCTTCGACCCAGACGGCGATCTGGGGTCCGAAGTCCGGGTGCCCGAGATCGAACTGGCACCTTCCCGTCGCGTCGCGAACGAAGCAATCCGGTTCGAACGAATATTGAAGCGTGCGACACCCCGTGGCGGCCCACGTGGACCGGCCCGTCATCGCACCCGCGACGGCCGCGACGAAGATGATTCCGCGCAACCCAGCCGTCGTCACACCGATGGTTCTCCGGAACCCGATCCGCACAGCAAGAAGACTATGAGAGACGTCGCCTCACGGCCGCACAAATGACGCGGGAAGCTCGAGCGCAATTGTCCTCGGACACGCTTCGGGACCGCGCGACCGAGACCGCGCGCACACTTGGCACTCGGCGGGCCCGTCGCGTCAAGTTTCGGTCGCCTGTCGACGATGAGATGGGTTGATCCCGTGTGGTCGAAGGTGGAGGTCATGATGCAACGAAACTTGATGCTGGTGCCTGCGATGCTCGCCGTGGGCGGGCTCGCCGCCGCACTGGCGAGCGGCTGCGCCTTTCAGAAGGCGGACGCCTCCTTGATCAACGGTCCTGCCGAGGACGCGGGGGTCGAGAGCGCGGGATCCGACCTGTTCCTGCGCAGCGACGACGGCGCGACGTTCGTTTCGGAGACGAGCACCGATGTGTTCTGCGACGCGATCACCGCCACCCCCACGAGGTTGCCGCCCGACATCCTCATCCTCCTCGATCGCTCGGGGTCGATGAAGAACGACATCACGGACCAGGGATGCGGCTCGTCCGGCACGCTCGACTGCGGCGCCGCCTCGAAGTGGGCCCAGATGACGGCGGCCATCAATCAGGCCGTCGAGAGCAGCGACACCAGCGTGCGCTGGGGTTTGAAGTTCTTCGGCAACGGCGGCGACAACACCTGCGACATCGCCAGCGGCGCCGCCGGCACCGCCGTCTCCCCGGCGCTGTCCACCTCCGCGGCCATCGCGTCGGCGATCGCCGCCACCCGCCCTGCGACCGGCACGCCCACCGCGAACGCCGAGACCAGCGCGGCCGCGTACCTGCAGTCGCTCACCGAGCCCAACCCGAAGTTCATCCTCCTGGCCACCGACGGGAAGCCGACCTGCGCCGGGGGCAGCATCCTCGCCGATGACTCAGCCGCCGCGATCGCGTCGGTCGCGAGCGTCGCAGCCACCGGGCTCAAGACCTTCGTCGTCGGCATCGCGACGACCGGGATGGGCACGGCCGACACCACCCTCAACCAGATGGCGGACATGGGCGGCGAACCGCAGTCCGGCCCCACGCACTATTATCCGGTCGCGAGCACCGCTGAGCTGGTCGCCGCCATCCAGAAGATTCAAGTGATCGCGGCGTTGACCTGCACCTACGACCTCGGGGGCCAGCCCCCGGACACGAACGGCGTCAAGGTGGTGGTCGACGGGACGCAGCTCGACCCGGGCCCGGACACCTGGACGTTCAAGAACGACGACAAGACCATCGAGCTGACCGGCGCAACCTGTGCCAGCGTGATGAGCTCGACGGTCAAGCAGGTCCAGATCTTCCTGCCCTGCGGCATCGTGATCATGTAGCCGACGCCGCGCCGATCATCTCGGCGAGCCGGTCGCAGGCGGTCTCGAGCGTCGCCAGCGAGGGTCCGAACGAGAAGCGCACGTGCGCGCGAAACCGAGACGAGCGCTGGCTGCGGCGCTTGCCCGGATTCACGTCGAAGAACTCCCCGGGCACCGTGATCACCTTCCGGGCGAGCGCCGCGCGGAAGAAGCCCATGCCGTCCGACAGGGGCGGCGGCAAGCCGTCGACCCGCCCCCAGACGTAGAACGTCCCCTCGGGCGCCCGATCCGTCCGGATGCCGAGGCGCTCGAGCCGCGACAGCAGGCGGTCGCGCTTCTCGCGAAACACCCGCTGGATGGCCTCCGTCTCGGCCACCACATGCGCGTCCTCGAGCAGCGGAATGGCGGCGCGCTGCAGCGGCTTCGAGCCCCCGCCGTCGAGGAACGATCCGGCGCTGGACACCGCCTCGATCACCTTCTTGGGGCCGACCGTCCAGGTGACACGCCACCCCGGGTAACGCCAGTTCTTGGTGAGGCCGTCGAACAACACCACGGGATCGCGATCGACGTCCTCGACGTAGCGGGCGGCGCTCTCCACCGGCAGTTGCCCCGGGCGCCCCGCCCAGATGTAGTGCGAGTAGAACTCGTCGATGAGGAGCGCGGCGTCCTCCTCGCGCGCGACGCCGACCCAGCGGCCGAGCTCTTCGCCCTGGATCAGCTTGCCGGTCGGATTGCACGGATTCGACAGCAGCAGCGCCGACAGGCCGCGCCCGTGAACCTCGCGCCGCAGATCCTCCACCGAGAATCCGTAGCCACGCTCACCCTCGAGCAGGATGGGGATCGCGGTGAACGCCTTGAAGATGTCGAGCAGCTCCTCGTAGGCGGTGTAGTCGGGGAGGAAGTGCCCGAGGTTCACGTGCCCGAGGCTGGCCGCCGCGCGCGTCAGCGATGCCCGACCGCCCCCCGAGACGCTGACGTTCTCCATCGAATACTGCGTGCGGAGGCCGCGCCGGTAGAGGCGGTTGTAGAGGCCCGCGATCGCGTCGCGCAGCTCGGCGATCCCGGGCACGGGCGCGTACTCCTGATCGTCGACGTCGATGGCGACCTTCTCCACGCGGGCGGGCGCCCCGGGCAACGGGCCCGTCTCGGGCTGCCCCTGCCCGAGGTTGCACCAGTCGGCGGCCCCCGTGCGGTACCCGAGGCGCGCCGCCTCGGTGGTGACGTAGATGACCCCGGTGCGGGGAACGGTGCGAAACGCGTGGATGGTGTTGTCGTCGGACATGGGGGCCTTTTGTGGATAGTATAGGGCAACCATGAGCACTGTCGGCCGAGGCCTCGCCGTCGCCGTAGTCGTCGCGGGCGTGGGGTTCTTGATGGTCCCCCTCCTCATCGTGTCGGCGCCCATAGAACCCGTGATGGGCGTCGTCCAGAAGATCTTCTACTTTCACGTGCCCTGCGCGATCATGATGTTCGTCTCGACGTTCACCGCCGCCGGGGGCAGCATCGCCTACCTCTTCCGGGGCTCGGAGCGCGGTGACCGGATCGCGCACGCGGCAGGGGAGCTCGGCGTGCTGTTCGGCGCGTGCGTGCTGGTCACCGGCCCGCTGTGGGGCCGCAAGGCCTGGGGCGTCTGGTGGCAGTGGGACGCGCGGCTGACCAGCTGCCTGTTGCTGTTTCTCATCCTGAACGGCTACCTGCTGGCGCGCCGTTATGGTGGTCCGGCCGGGAAGAAGCTTGCGGCGGCGCTGGCGCTGTTCGCCGCGGTGGACGTGCCGCTCGTGTACAAGAGCGTCGACATCTGGCGGACGGTCCACCCTCAGACGACCGTCGTGCCCTCGCTCGATCCGAGGATGCGTCCGGCGTTCTGGGCGGCGTTCGCGCTCATCACGCTGGTGTGGGGGATTCTGCTGACCTTGCGCGTGCGGCTCGAGGACCTGCGCGCCACCGTCGATGACCTCGACCTGTTGACCGACGACCTCGCGGAGAATCGCCCATGACCATCAGAACCGCCCTGCACGCCGCCCGCCGCGCGACGACGGCTTCCGCCCTTGCCTGCGCGCTGCTGTCGCTGGCTCCGGCCACGGCCCGGGCGCAAGAGTTCGTGAAGGTCGAGAACGCCGTCCGCGAGCAGCTCCCGGCGCCTCAGTTCGTGGCGGCTGCCTACGGGTTCATCTGGCTGGCGATCCTGACGTATGTGGTCGTCGTCGCGCGGGGCCTCGGCCGGACCCGGCGGGACATCGAAGAGCTCCGGCGGCGCGTCGAGCGGGCCAGCGGCGGCGACAAGCGAACGTAAGGCGCTGGAGCGCAGCGTGCACGCCCCTCCGTCATCACACTTCATCTTCATCCCGGTCGTGCTCATCCTCGGCATCGTCCTCGGATTCGTGCTGGGCGCGCGCGCCACCCGCGACGCCATCGCCCTCGAGCAGCGCCGCCACGCCGACCGCGAGGCCCGCCGCGCGGCGCGCGCCGCCACCAAGGCGGGCGAGCCGCCCGCGGAATCGTGAACACCGTCTCCCTCGCGACCACCCACAACGGAAGGACGCCGCCATGGCAAGCTTCGACTACACCGACGAACAGCAGGCCCTGATCCAGACCGCCCGCGAGTTCACGAAGAAGGAGATCGTCCCGGTGGCGGGACACCTCGACGAGACGGGGACCTTCCCGCGCGAGATCTGCGAGAAGGCGTGGGAGACGGGCCTCATGAACTGCGAGATCCCCGAGGACGTGGGCGGCCTTGGGCTCTCGTGCCTGTCGCACTGTCTGTTGATGGAGGAGATCTCGTACGGCTGCATGGGCATCAACACCACGATCGCGGGAAACATGCTGGCGTCGATGCCGCTCATCCTGGCGGGCAGCGAGGCCCAGCAGCAGGCTTATCTCGGGCGGCTGCTGGCGAAGCCCATCTTCGCGGCCTATTGCTGCTCCGAGCCTGACGCCGGCTCGGACGTCGCGGGCATGAAGTCGCGCTACCGGAGGACGGGCAATGAGATCGTCCTCAACGGCCAGAAGCGCTGGATCACGAACGGTGGCGTGGCGGACTTTTACACGGTCTTCGCCCGCGTCGAGGGGACCGAGCGGCACAAGGGCATCACCTGCTTCGTCGTCGACCGCGCGACGCCGGGCGTGTCCGTGGGCAAGAAAGAGAACAAGATGGGCCAGCGGGCGTCGAACACGACGGATGTCCTGTTCGAGGACGTCAAGCTCGGCCCCGAGAACATCGTCGGGCCCGAGGGAGAGGGCTTCAAGATCGCGATGCGCACATTCGATCGCACGCGGCCCTGGATCGCGGCGGGCGCGAGCGGCGTCATCCGCCGGGCGCTGGAGGAGTCGCGCGCCTACGCGCTCGACCGCAAGACCTTCGGCGTGCCCATCGCGCAACATCAGGCCGTCCAGTTCATGCTGGCGGACATGGCCATCGCCTACGAATCGACGCGCCTGCTGTGCCACAAGGCTGCGTGGGCCATCGACGTCGGCCAACTCGACAGCATCGTGTCCAGCTACGCGAAGGCCTACGGCGCCGATGCGGCGATGCGCGTGACGACCGACGCCGTGCAGATCTTCGGCGGCTACGGGTACACCAAGGAGTATCCCGTAGAGAAGCTGATGCGGGACGCGAAGCTGCTGCAGATCTACGAGGGAACGAGCCAGATCCAGCGGATGGTGATCGCGCGAAACCTGCTGGGCGGACGGTAGCGCGGCCATAGACTGGGGGAGCGATGGCGGCCGGATCAGCTTCTCAGGCAGGCGCGGCGGGGGACGCGGGCACGGGCGCTGCCCCGCCGCCGCCCGCCTCGGCCGCGCGGATGCGGCTCGACAAGTGGCTGTGGGCGGCGCGCTTCTTCAAGACACGGTCCGCGGCCGCGGCCGCGGTCGACGGCGGCAAGGTCGACGTCGCGGGGGACCGGGCCAAGCGCGCGCGCCTGTTGCAGGTCGGCGAGACGGTGACCATCCGGCGGCCGCCCTACGAGCAACACGTGGTCGTGCGCGGCCTCGCCGAGCTGCGCGGGCCCGCGGTGGTCGCCGCCAAGCTGTGGGAGGAGACGGCCGAGAGCAAGCAGGTGCGCGAGCGACTGGCGTTTCAATTGAAGAACGCCCCGACGCTGACCTTCACCGGCGGGGGCCGGCCCACGAAGCGTGACCGGCGCGAGATCCAGAAGGTCAAGGAGAAGTGGTGACGTGGTGACGCCCGTTCGCATCGTGACCGTCGAAGGGTCGCCGCTGTCCGTGCCGCTGCGCGACCCCTTCGTCATCGCCAGCGGCCGCATCGACGTGACGCGCGCCGTGCTGGTCCGGGCCGTCGTCGAGGATGCCGTCGGACGCCAGGCCGTGGGCCTGGGTGAGGCGGCGGCGCTGCCGCCCGTGACGCACGAAGATCAGCCCGACTTGTTGGCCGCGATCGCGCGCGTCGGGGCGGTGTTGGCTGGCGCCGAGGCGGTGGGCTTCGAGGACCTCGAGCGGCGCCTCGCTGCGGCCCTGCCCGAATCCCCGGTCGCGCGCGCGGGCGTCGAGGGCGCCGTGCTCGACGCGTGGGCGCGGCTGGGGGGAGTCTCGATGGCGCGCCTGCTCGGCGCCACGACCTGCGAGGCGCTGACGACCGACATCACGCTGCCGATATCGACGCCGACGACGATGGCCGCGCTGGCGACGCGGCACCGCGCCAACGGATTCTCCTGCTTCAAGGTCAAGGTGGGCCGTGATTGGCGCGCCGACCACGAGGCGTTGCGCGCCGTGGCCACCGCCGTACCTGACGCCCGCTTCCGCCTCGACGCCAACGGCGGCTTCGACGCGGGCGACGCCCTGGCGCTGCTGGATGCGGTGACGGCGGCAGGGCTCTTGGTCGAGTGCTACGAGCAGCCCTGCGCCCGCGAGGATCTGCGAGGCATGGCCGACGTCACGTCCCGATCTGCGGTCCCCGTCGTCGCGGACGAATCGTTTCGCGATGAATCCGACCTGGCGGCGATCGTCGGAGCGCGGGCCGCCCACGCGGTCAACCTGAAGCTCGTCAAGCTCGGCGGTCCCCTGCGCGCGCTGGCGCTCGGCCGACGGGCCCGGCAGGCGGGGCTGCGCCTGATGGCCGGCGCCATGGTCGAGACGCGCGTCGGCCTGCTGGCGATGGCCCACGTCGTCGCGGCGCTGGGCGGCGTGGACTGGGTCGACCTCGACACGGCGTTCCTGCTCGCCGAGGATCCCTTCGAAGGCGGCTGGACCGTCGCCGGCCCCCGCATCGAGCTCACCGGAGGCCCCGGCCTGGACGTGAGGCTCGCGCGGGCGGGCTGATGCACGCGGCGGAGGGCCGTGCGCGGCCCGCGCACCCATCACCCCAGCAGCCGTGCGGAGGCTGCGGCCAGGTTCTCGAAGATCTCGTCCGCCGCGTCGAAGTGTCCGCCGGACGTGAGGCCAGAGGGAACAATCCAGCAAGTCAGGCCGGCGGCCTTGGCGGCGATGAGACCCCGCTCGGAGTCCTCGATGACGAGGCATCGCTCGGGAGCGAGGCCCATGCGCTCGACCGCGCGCTGGTAGGGCTCGGGCGCCGGCTTCGCATTCAGATAATCGGAGCGCGTCAGCACCAGCTCGAAGTGGCCGAGCAAGCCCGTGCGCGCGTGGATCCGCGCGAAGGGCTCCGCCTCCGAGCTGGTCACGATCGCCAGGCGATAGCGCCGCGCCAGGGCCGCGACAAGGTCCGCGACCCCCGGAATCAGCACCTCCGCGGCGTCGAGGAGCTGCAAGTAACGATGATCGCGCGCCGCGCGCATCGCCTCGATTGAGGCGGGCGCGTGGCCACGCGCCGCCGCCAGGTGCCACGCTCCCACACCCTGGCGAAGAAACAGCTCAACGTAGTCGGCGTCGCCCAGAGCAACCCCGACGCCGGCCAACACCTCGCGCGTGGCCTGAAAGTACAGCCCCTCGGTGTCGACCAGGACCCCGTCGTTGTCGAACAGGATCGCGTCGAAGGGCTGCTCCCCTCGTGATGGGAGGTGGGCGCTCATTGCACCGTGCCCAAGGTCGCCCCGGACGCCCTCATCGCGTGTCCAATCGCTTGCGGTACCCGTCTGCCTTCCTCGCGTCACGTTGCTGGTAGTACGCCAGCAACGCCGTCAGGGCGGCCCAGTCCCGTGGGTTCAGCTCGAGCGACCTCTCCCAGGCGCTCGCGCCCTCGTCCCGGCGACCAAGCCCGTCGAGGACGAGGGCGAGGTTGTGATACGCGGGGGCGTAGGCAGGATTGACGGCCAGCTCCTTGCGCAGCTCGTCCTCGGCCTCCGGAAGCCGGCCATGCGCCATGAAGATGACCGCAAGGTTGTTATGCGCCACGGGCTCCTCGGGATCCTCGGCGAGGGCCGCCTGGTACTCGCGCGCGGCGGCGTCCTCATCTCCCCGCTGGTGGTACCCGAGGCCCAGAAACCGGTGCGCGAGTGAGGAGTGCGGCGAGGCCCGGACCGCGGACTCGAAGAACGTCACCCGATCGTTGAAATCGCCGAGACGGAGGGACGACACGACGGACAGCGCTCCGATGGCCGCACCGGCGAGGCCGAGCTTGGTGCGCGACGACAATGCCATGGCGCCGCCGACCTCGCTGATCCACATCACGAAGGCCACCGCCGGAAGGTAGAGGCGATTCTCCAGGATCAGGACCCGCGACGCCGGCAGCGCCGGCGCCGCGAAGAGCACGAAGCACCCGAGCGCAAACAGCAGGCGCGTGCGGACCTGCCGGAGCCCCGGCGCGATGAGGGTCGTCACCGCCATTCCACTCGCGAGAACCCCGGGCCAGATTGGCGTATCCAGGCGCGTCGCCACCACCGAGAGGTGAGCGGGCACCGCCAGCTTGCCGAAGCTGGTGAGTATCCACGACGAATTCGCGAGCAGGTCGGTGATCGACAGTCGCGCGACGCCGATGGTGTCACCGACGACGACGGTGCGCGCGGCGAAATACACGCCCAGACCTCCGAGCCAGACCGCGAGACGGCGGGGACCGATGACACGTCTCCACGGCTGACGCTGCAGCCAGACCTGGTGAGCGGAGAAGGCGGCCGGCAAGACGATGGCGGCCTCCTTCGAGAGCAGGGCCAGCAACCAAGCCGAACCGTGACCGAGCGTCGACCAGAGCGCCCGCCTGGTGTTCGGGGCGGGCCGCCGAAAGCGCTGAAGAAAGAGGAGCCAGGCCGAGAGCCCGAAGACGACCAGCAACACGTCACTTCGGCCCGGGATCCAGGCGACCGCTTCAGTCAGGCCCGGATGGACCGCGAACACCAGCCCGCCAAACAACGCCACGCGATCGCCGTGGCCGAGCGCCCGGAGCAGGACGAGCAGAAGCGCCGCCGCCAGCGCGTGAAGCATCACGCTCGTGAGGTGGTAGCCAAAGGGCTTCACGCCGCTCCAGCGGGCGTCCAGCGCGAGTGACGCATTCATGACGGGGCGATAGTAGGCGTGATCGCGCCCCGCCGAAGGGAGATAGGTCCGGCCGAAAGACCGCCACACGCTGGACGGCTGCGACAAGAAGGCCTGCTGGTCCAGGACAAGCGCGTCGTCGTCCAGATAGGAAAATCCGAACGACAGCGCGCGCCCGTAGAGGGCGAAGACGACGGCGACGACGAGCACGAGATGCCAACGCCCGTCCACGTCGCGTATCACCCGCCCGGCGGCTATTTCAGGTCGGAGGGCTACTTGACGAACGCGACATCGTCCACCCAAACCTCGTAGTCGTTGGCCGTCGGCGGCATCGTGCTGTGGTCGGTGTTTATCTGAATCGCCATCCCCATGAGCTGCGCGACATCGAGCTTGTTGCCAGGGGAAGGCTGTCCAGGATTTCCCCGGTCCTGTTTCGTCTCCGAGAAGAGCACGACGAACTGTCTCCAGGTGTCGTCGATCTTGTCGTTCACGTGACCTGGATAGTCGGCGGTGACGTTGGTGAGGTCATCCCCGGTGTAGCCGTAACCAAACTTGACCAGGTATGGACTGCAATTCTTGGCGGTCATCGCAGGATCCATGGGATTGGTCGAATAGGCGCAGGTCTGGTTCGCCGGCAAGATGCTCGGGATCCCCGTGTAGGGATCCAGCAAAGAAACCTGCACGAACTTGATCGCGCTGCCCGCAGCAGCCTTTGCCCAGAATGAAATACCGCGGTACTTCGACGCATCGTAGGTCCCTTTGACCCCAGCTCCCGCGTCGTTGACCACCGAGGGAACGAAGTCGACCCCCATCGCCGACCCCCAATCCGTGAAGCCCATCGCGGTCACGTGCAAGGAACCCGGGCCCGAGCACTTGGTGTTGCCGACGTTGGAATCCGGCGTGGCCGCGCCCCCCTGGGGAGGGCTGAGGGTTCCCCGGCCAGACGAGTCGCCATAGGTGTACCAGCCCCCTTGGCGGCCATCCACCTGATGGACCCCGTTGTCGCTCGTGAAGTCCGAGATCAGCTCGTCCGAGCCCGGGCAACTCGGAACACCCGCTCCTCCGGATCCCGAACTGCCACCGGATCCTGAACCACCCCCGGTGCCGCTGGCGCTTTGAGAGGAGCTACAACCCACCACGAACGGGAGCGCTGCAATGCCAGCAAGAAGGATGAGGCGAGACTGTGTCGTCTTCATTTGATGAATCCCACGATGAAGGAGTGCAAGGACGGCAGTGTCGAGACCGAAACGAGCCGTCTCACTGCACCTCCGCCGTGAAGTTCGTGACCGACAACCCCGACGCGGAGCTGCCCGTCCAGATCTCGAACCCGAAGAAGATATCCGTCACGAACCACGAGCTGGGAATGCCGTGCGACGCGGCGTCCATCAAGATGGGCTTGAGATCGAACGTTCGACTGAGGACGGCCGGGTTCGCCACGTATGAAACCACCGGCCGATTTGGGTTCGTTCCGGTGCCACGGGGCCCGACGTAGACGTCGTAGCTGTTCCCGTCGATCACGACCCCCGTCTTCGTGGGCGACCCTCCGATGGGTGTCCGGCCGCTTGGCTTGTACAACCACACCATGACGAAGCCATCGTACGCGTCGCTGTAGAAAGCGCCGGACGGAGGCGTCGGGGGTGCCGCCATCCAGATGTCGTAGGTGGCATTGTAGTCGCCGCCCATCTTGTTGTAGGCGGCCGTCGTCTTGATGCTGGCCAGCGAGCTCACGGCCTTCGGCAGATTGTCGCTCGGTCGTGTCGTGTACGGTCCCTTGGGGGGATCGTTCGCCACCGTCGCCGTCTGATTGCCATTCGCTCCGATGAAGATCGACGGGAAAGATGCCGGCACCCCGTTTGACGTGACGTTGCCGGTCGTGCTCATGACGGTGAATGAGTTGCCCGAGTAACTGATGGTCTGATCCGTGGACGCCGGAGAGCCCCAGTTGTTGTTCTGAATGATGTACTGCTTTCCCCCTGCCCCGGGCGCCGCGACCTTCGCGCGCTGGAAATCGAGGTCGGTTCCGGGCGCGGGCTCGGGACCGCCGAGCGTCCCCGCGATGACGGGATACGGGCTCGGTGTGTAGGCAGGCGCGGCCGAGGCGTCATTGCCTGTGGCGAAGCCCCCGATGCAATACGCGAACGGCGTGGGGACCAAGGTGCCGGGCACGCTGAAGACGATCGCGTCGATGTTGTTCTTCGTTGGATCGAAGTTCGTGCCCGTCTGGTCCCAGCACTTCGTGTTGAAGCGGTTGAACGGCGCGAAGATAGGGCCCTGCGGTTCGGTGATGGTGTAGCACCAGCGATCGTTCTGACCGGTGGTCAACCCACCATTCTTGTCCTGAATCTGGATACGCAGAATCGACCCGACGGTCCTCGTGAAGGAGACCGCGATCCCGGTCCCGGTCATCGTGACCTCCGGCGGACCGATCGCCGTGGGATCCGCGGGCTTGTAGGCACACTGGGTCGCGGAGCCCGTCGAGGTCTCGTTGAGGTTGAACCCCAGCAAGGCGACACCGTTGTAACCCGGATCCGGCGTCACCGTTCCGGACACGCAATAGGGGGCCTTCGGATCCGTCTTGCTGACGAAGTCCTGCGGCATGTTCTTCGTGGGCGTGGCCGAGTTCAGCACGTCGATTCCCGTCCAAGAGCACCCATGCCAGCTCCCCGAGGTCCACCAGCCGGGTGGCGTCCCGCCGTTGGTCCCGCCGGCGCCGCCACTGCCCGTGCCCGTGCCGCCGGTCCCCGTTCCTGACCCTCCGGTGGCGCTGCCTCCGGTTCCCGTGCCGGTCCCGCCGCTCGCCGTTCCCGAGCCACCCGTGCTCGTGCCGGACCCGCCGGTCCCCGCGCCGCTTCCCCCGCTGGCAGTCCCCGAGCCGCCGCTGGCGGTTCCCGAGCCGCCGCTGCCCGCCCCAGAACCGCCGCTGCCGGCTGTGTGGCCGCCAGTGGCGCTGCCGTTGCTGCCGCCGCTGCTGGCCTGGCTCCCACCGCTGCCCTTGCCACCCGTTCCGTTGCCCCCGCCGCTGCCGGTGCCGTTTCCATTCCCGCCGCTGCCGCTGCCCGAGCCGCCGCTGCCGTCGTTGCTGGCGGAAGGGGTGCAACCGACCGTGAGGCCGATTCCGAAGAGGGCCATCGCCAGCATGGACGTTGGCTTCGAATGAAGTGGGGTGAAACGCATACGGGGGCCTCCTTGAAACACGAAAATCACGCGGATCGGCTGTTCAGGACTGTTCTACGGGAACCGCCCGAGGTTCGGGAAACCCCGCGGCCGCCCCGCGAGGTGGAATTCATACAACAAAGGGCCCCCCGAAGCGCCAAAAAAGGGGCGCCAAAAAAGGGGCCCGAAAAAAGGGGCCCGAAAAAAGGGGCGCCGAAAAAAGGGCGCCGAAAAATGCCCCCCGACGGCCGCGCCAAAAAAAAACCGTACCACCCCCCGCGGGTCGCGTAGATTTTTGGTGGGCGATGGGGCAAGCTTTGCGCGCTCCGAGGGTGGTGGGGTCGCAAAAGGTCGAAATCCCGGCTAAGCGTCGAAATCCCGGCCAAGACCTGAGAAGAAAGACCTGACGAATCGTCCCCCTCCCCTGGGCTCTTGCCCCGTTTTGCTTGCGCCTTTTTCCTTGCGCGTTCTTCCTTGCGCTTTCTTGGCCCCTTTTCTCGAAGGAGGTTCCGGCCCGAGATGAACAGTGCTCGTCGCTTCGTTGTCCCCCAGCGGTACGCGGGGGTGTCGCGATTGATCGCCTTCCTCACGGGGTGCGCCGCCCTGGGCGCCCCGAACGCGGGATGTCGTCCCCAGCCCATCGCCGGGTACGGATCTGGCGGCAACGCCGCATCCGCGAGCGGCGGTTCCAGCACCGGCGGCGCGGCCTCGGGCGGCAAGACGGGTAGCGGCGGCATCGCCTCGAGCGGCGGCGCGTCCTCGGGCGGCGCGCCCGGGACCGGCGGCGCGGCGACCGGCGGCGCGACGGGCTCAGGCGGTGGCGCCGGCACGGGCGGAAACGGGAATGACGCCGCGACCGGCGACGCGCCCGACGCGACCGCCGTCGATCTTCCCCCGGCCTGCTCGACGCCGCGCGGTCCGGCGGCCAAGCAGACCGCCATGAGCTTTCCGTTTCCCCAGAACCGCCAGAGCAGCCGCTGTAGTTATCCCGTCGCCTACTGCAACGACGACGTCATGGCCGCGTACAATCAGTGGAAGACCGACACCGTGACCAAGGACGGCGCCCCAGCCGGGCGGCGCGTGAAGCGCCCGAATGAACCGGGCCTGGAGAAGAACTCGACGGTGTCCGAGGGGATCGGATACGGGATGCTCCTGGCGGTCTACATGAACGACCAGTCCCTGTTCGACGATCTCTGGCTCTACGAGCAGAAGTTCGTCGACGGCAACACGGGCCTGATGAACTGGTACATCAAGCCCGACGGCAGCGGCCTCGAAGCGAGCCCGAGCGGCGCCGGTCCGGCCACCGACGCCGACGAGGACATGGCGTTCGCGCTGATCATGGCGGACAAGCAATGGGGTGGCAAAGGCGCGCTCGCCAAGAACTACATCGACATCGCCAAGGAGACCATCGGCAACATCTGGTCTCACGAGATCTGGGACTATCATTACATCCGCCCCGGCGCCTGGGGCGACTCGGGCGCCATCAATCCGTCGTACTTCGCGCCCGCCTACTACAAGCTGTTCGCGAAGATCGACACGGCGAACGCGACGAACTGGATGACCGTCGTGGACACGATGTACGACGTGCTCAACAACAAGGCGGTCAGCGCCTCGAATGGAAACCAGTCGAACGGGCTGGTGCCGGCCTGGTGTGACTCCGGCGGCAAGCCGAATGGCGGCGCGTTCGGCGCCAGCGGGCCCTCACCCACGAACTATCAATACGACTCGTGCCGGACGCCGTTTCGCGTCGGGCTCGACTGGTGCTGGAACGGTGACACCCGCGCCCAGACTTACGTGAAGCTGACGAGCGACTTCTTCAGCGGGAAGACGGTCGCCAAGATCGTCGACGGGTACGACCTGAACGGAAACGACCACCCGCAGTTCCAGACCGGCAACAACGCCCAGGTTCAGTCCGCCGCGTTCATCGGACCGGCGGGGGTGGGCGCGATGCACGACCCGAAATATCAGACGTTCGTGAACGACGCGTACGCCACCGTGGCCAGGCGCCAGGCGCTGGTCGGCGGCACTTACTACGATGATTCCTGGACGGTCATGTCGCTCTTGATGATGACCGGGAACTTCCTGGACTACACCACGTATTGAAAGTCGATCGGCGGCGCGGGAGCGGGGCAGGAAGGAGACCGGGACGTACCGACTTGCATCGGCGCGCCGAGCGGGGGGCCGGGCATTCGCCGCCGCCGACGCGCGCCGGCCGGCACAGCCGACGGCTGCGGGCCGCCGTCGCGGGTGGCGTCGTCCTCGCCGTCGCGCTGGCGTTCGCGATCCGGCTCGCGGCACCCTGGTCCACGGTGTTCGCCGGATCGTCGGGCGTGCGGCTCTTCGACACCGACTCGTACTATCACCTGCGCCACGCGCGCTACGCAGCCGCGCACTTTCCCCACTTGCAGGCGTGGGACCCCGGCATCTACCCGGATGGACAGCCGCGCCGCTATGCCGGGTTGTTCGACGTCGCCATCGCCGCAGGGGCCCTGGTCGCGGGCGCGGGACATCCCAGCGAGGCGCTCCTGGCGCGCGCCGCCGCGTTCATGCCCGCGGTGCTCGGCACGGTGGCGGTCGGGGCCCTGTTCTGGTTGGGCGCGCTGACGCTGGGCCGCCTGGGCGGGCTGGTCGCGCTCGCGTTGCTGACGCTCTACCCGGGAACGTTCGTCCACCGATCGCTGCTCGGGGCCGTCGACCATCACGTCGCCGAGGTGGTCCTCGCCATCTTCACCGGCGTCGGCCTATCTCGAAGCTTGCGGGCCACGCGAGCGGCGGCGGCGCCAGCGTCAGCGTCATCGCCCCCGCCATCGGCGTCGTCGGGTTGGCGAGGCTGGCTGCCGGACTTCGCGGCCGCCGCGCCGCTCGCGATCTTCTTCTTCACCTGGTTCGGCGCGCCGATCTACCTGGTCCTGGTGGCGGTCACGTACCTCGGCGTGGGGACGGTCGCGCTCGCGCGCGGGGACGACACGGCGCGCATCGCGCGGGCGGCGTTTCGTTACGGGTCGGCGCTGCTGATCCTGTTGCTCGCGGTGCGGGTCGTGGCTCCGGAGCTCGTGATGGAGGCACGGTATTTCAAGGAAGCGCTGCTCGCGACCGCCCTGTTTGCCGCCGGCCTGCCCGCCTATTTCGCCACGCTGCGCGCGGTCGCGCGGCGGTCCACGTCCGCTTCACCGCGGCGAGCCGGCGCGACCACGATCGTCGCGGTTCTGGGCGTCGTCGCCCTCGCGGGGCTGGCCGTGGTGGGCGCGCGCGTCCTTCCTGGCGCCGGGCAACTCGGCGAAGAGCTGCTGGGCGTCAAGACCAACCTCGTCAAGGAGCAGGCTGCCCTCTCGATCGGAAAGGTGGCCTTCCTCGGCGGCGCGCCGGCGTTCATCGCGCTGGCGGCGCTCCCACTGGCGATCGCCGGCGCCTGGCGCGGCCGCCGCGCGGCGGAGCTGGACGTGCCCCGTCTCGCGGTGCTGCTGTTCTCGACGCTGATCGTCCTCCTGTGGCTACGAACCCGCGACTACGGTTACGTCGCGCCGCCGTTTCTCGCGCTGCTGTCGGCCGACGTTCTCCAGCGCGCCTGGCGACGGCTCCGCCCAGGCCGGGCCCGGACGGCCAGCGCCGTCGTGGTCGCGCTCGCGCTGGTGATTCCGGTCTGGCCGGCGGGAGCCACCTCGCCGATCGTCCCCGACCGCGCCACGCTCGCGGAGTTCATGGTGCTTCGCCCCGGCTGGGAGCAGGCCCTCGCGTGGATGAGGGACCACACGCCCCCCCTCGCGGTCCCGCTCGACGCCCCGGTCAGGACCGCCGCAAAGTACCGGCATCCCGCCGGCAACTACGGCGTCCTGGCGTTCTGGGACTTCGGCCACTACGTCGCCGAGCTGGGGCGGCGTCCGCCGGTCGCCAGCGGCGGCATCTCCGTGTCCACGGCGCGCTGGTTTTTGCTCGACGACGAGGACCAGGCCGTGCGCGCCCTATCGGACAGGCTTCGTCCCGGCGAGGCCGTCCGCTACTGCGTGGTGGATGCCCAGACCGCGGGCGACTACGCGCTCTCGGGGATCCAGATGGCGGGCGCGTCGGTCGCGGACTTCGTGGAGATCTTCCCGTCCGCCGCGCTCGAGGGGAAGCGTCTGATGCGCTACTCCGCGCGGTTCTCGCGCAGCATGTCGTCTCGCCTCTACGAGCGTGACGGCGACGACCTCGGACACTTTCGCCTCGTCTATGCGAGCCCCGACAGGACCCTCCTCGCCTACCACGCGCCCCGCGGCGACGGCCTGATCGTCCGCAACGCCACTCGCCTCACCGACGACGACGACGAAGCCCGGTGGCGGCGAGCGCTCGGGGACGGCAAGCCGCTGGTTCTCCCCGACGAGGTGGTCTACGAGGGCGAGATCGGCCCGTCAGTCAAGATTTTCGAGGAGGTCCCCGGCGCTCGACTCGTCGGGACCGCGCCCGCCGGCGCGGTCGTCGAAGCGAGGCTGACGCTGCTGGCCCGCTCGGCGGCCACCCGCGTCGCCTACCACCGCGCGGTCGCGGCCGACATCACCGGCCGGTTCGAGGTGGTCGTCCCCTACCCGACCGCGCCCGAGGGCGACGACCACTCCGACGTGTTCGCGCAGGGCCCTTACGAGGTCGTCGTGCATGACGCCGCCCAGCCCGCGGAGGTGCGTAGCATCGGTCAGGCCCGCGTCGCCGCGAGCGCCGTCGAAGCCGGCCTGCGTGTGCCGGTCGCGCCGGCGGGCTCGCCCTGAACCCCGCGAACCCCCGACGTCGCGTCAGCCGTCCCCGGCGAAGAGGGGCAGCGCCTCGCGCTTCCAGCCGTCCTCCCAGCTCTCGGCCGCCAGGCGATCCACGCCGCGACGGAGCTCAGCGAGCCGCGGCGCGCGCCCGGGAAACCCTCGCAGAACCTCGCAGAGCTGGTGTCCCAGCTCGGCCCCCGTCGAAAACAGCATCCCGTTTTCGCCCACCCGCACCAGCTCGGACACCACCGGGCCATAAGCGAGCGCGCACACCGGGATGCCGGCTCCGAACATGTCCGCGATCTTCATGGGCAGGTCCACCCCGGAGGCCGATCGGTGCAAGGACACGCCGAGCGCCGCCGCGCCGAGCACGCGCGGGTAATCCGCCGCGCTCACCCACAGCGCGTGGGTGCGCACGTGCTTCAACCCGAGCGCCTCGATGCGCCGTTCCCAGTGGCGCCGCAGGGGGCCTTCACCGGTCATCACGAAGAGCATCCGCGGCAGACCGTCGCCGCGCGCGAGGGCGGCATCGCAACACGCCATCGCTTCCAGCAGCAAGGAGAAGTCCTCGTCGGCCGTCCAGCTGGATGAGGTCACGATGACGGCCAGGCGTTCAGGGCTCTCGTCGCCGGCGCTCGCCGGGGGCAGCGGCGACACGGGAATCCCGAGGCGCTCGAACAGGCGCGCGCGCTCCGCCGGCGGGGTGCGGCCGAGGCGCCTCGCCGGGCGATCCCGCAACACGCGCGCCGCGCCGACGCCCCACTCCGTCGCCAACGCGAGCCGCATGGCCTCGGAGACGCACAGGTGGCCGGCCGCGCGACGACCGAGCAGGCGCTCCGCCGCGCACGCCAGCCGCACGAGCGGATGGCCGCGTCCGAGCCGCAGCGCCAGCATGTGCCCGCCGAAGTTGTGCCAGTCGATCACCCAGCGCGCACCCCGCGCCCACGCGACGACCGGCGCGACCATCGCGGTCGGGAACGTCGGCGGATTCTGCGTCAACAGAACGTCCGGCCGCGGAACATCCGCCAGCACGGACGCCAGCGCCGCCGCCTGGACGGCGACGTCCACGGTGGCGACCGGAACGAAGAGCCACCGCGGCGCGCGCTGCCGCCACGGCGCCGTCAACAGGTGGATCCGGATTCGAGGATGCGCGGCCACGTCGTCATCCGGAGGGCGCCCCGCGTACCCGATGAGGTCCACGTCGAACCCGGCGTTGCCGAGCGCGCGCGCGTGGCACTGCATGCGCGGGCTGCGCCCCAGATCGCCGAGCACGACCACCGCCACGCGTCCCCGTGACGTGCCGGCGGCGGGGCTCCCGTCCGCTCCGGTGATGCTCATTTCCTGATCAGCAGGTAGAGCGCGTACCCGCAGGCCAGGGCCTGGATCGCGTACAGCGCCCAGGCGACCGTGCGCTGGCCGAGCCCGACCCGCAGCAGGCGATGGTGAATGTGGTCTCGGTCGGGCTGAAACACACGGATCAGCCCGGCCAGGTGCGAGCGGAGGCTGCCCATCGCCAGCCCTTGAAAGTACCGCCGACGAATGGCGAACAACGTGTCGCCCACGGGCAACGCCACGATCAAGAGGGTCCCGATGGTGATGGCGCCGGTGCTCTCCTTCGCGCGCGCGTAGGTGGAGAGCACCGCGATGGCGAAGCCCAGGAACAAGCTCCCCGCGTCGCCCAGGAAGATCGACGCAGGGTGGACGTTGAACACCAGGAAGCCGACGCACGCCCCCGCCAGCGCGACCGCGAACGCCGACACCGTCGGGTACCCGAAGCCGCGCGCGATGATCGCGATGGTCAAGAGCGCGATCGCGGACGTGCCCGCGGCGAGCCCGTCGATGCCGTCGATCAAATTGACGGCGTTCGTGACCAGGACGATCCACACGACGGTGACGGGGATGGAGGCGGCGCCCAAGAACAGCGCACCCCTTCCCGGGAGGGAGATGCCCGCGATGCGGCACCTGCCGGCGAGGACCACCACCAGCGCCGCCGCGATCTCCACCGCCAGCTTCACGTGGGGTCGCAAGGCACGAAAGTCGTCGACCGCGCCCACCCCGACCACCATCAGCGAGCCGATCAAGAAGGCCACGCCGACGGGCGGCGCCTGCCCGAGCGAGATCTGCCCCAACGCCGCGAACACGCCGAGCGCCATCACCGCCGCCAGGAATACCGCCACGCCGCCCAGGCGCGGTGTAGGCACCGTCAGCACGCGGCGCGCATCGGGAACATCCACGGCCCCGCCGCCCAGCGCCACCCACTTGACCACGGGAACCAGCAGCGCCGATCCCAGCGCCGACACGCCGGACAAGGCAGCCGCTGTCCGAAATTCCATTCGAACGTCGTAACTAACACCGCCGGTGACGGGGCGCGAGCGCAAGCGTCACGATCTCCGTGGCGATGCGATCCGCAGCACGCGGCCGTGCCAGCCGGGCCATGCGCGCTCCCAGGTCCTGCAACCGGGCGTCGTCGCGCAGCAGCGCCTCGACCTCGTCGGTGAGTGCATCACCGAGGCGCTCCTCGGCGTGAACGAGGCCCCCCTCGGCCCGGATGGCGGCGGCGTTTTGCAGCTGATGATCCTCGCTGACGTTTCTATCGGGCACGACGATCGCCGGCTTGCCGAGGCAGGTCAGCTCGGCCAGCGTCATCGCGCCGGCCCCCGCCACCACCAGATCCGCCGCCGCGTAGGCGCTCGGCATGTCGTCCAGGAACCCGACCACCCGGATGTTCGCCCCCCCGCCGCCGAGCCGCGCCCGACAGCCAGCGGCGTGCGCCGCGCCCGCCTGCCACAGCACCTGGAACGGGCCGTCCGCGAGGCGCTGCGATGCGCCGAGCATCCATTCATTCAGCCGCGAGGCGCCGAGGCTGCCGCCCATGACGAGGAGCGTGCGGCGCTCGGGCTCGAGGCCGAGGCCGAGACGCAGGCGCGCCTCTCGCGACGACCCGGCCGTCGCGTCGGACAGCTCGGCGCGCACCGGGTTGCCGCTCGGCACCACCCGGCGCCGGCCGCCGTTGGCCCGAAACGCCACCGCCGCCTCCTCCATGCCCACGCACACCACGTCCGCGCCCCGCGCCAGCACCTTGTTCGCGATGCCGGGGCGGGCGTTGGCCTCGTGAATCAGCACCGGAACTCCCAGCGCGGCCGCCACGGCGAGGGAGGGGAAGCTGACGTAAGCCCCCACCCCGACGACGACGTCGGGCCCGAACCGGCGCATGATCAGGCGCGCCTGCAGCAGACTGACCCCAAGCTTGAGGGGCAACGCGAGGCTCCGCAGGATGGCCCCCGGCGAGAGCCTGCGCTCGAGCCCGTCGAGCCAGACCGTGTCGACCGGGAAGCCGGCGGCGCGCGCGATGGGCAACTCCATCCCGCCCCGCGCGCCCACCAGCGACACGCGCGTGCCCGGACGCACGCGCTGCAAGGCGCCCGCGATGGCCAGGGCGCAGAAGATGTGCCCGCCCGTGAAGCCACCAGCGATGAGCACGCGCAACGGCCGCTCCGGCGCCGCCTGCGACGCGATCATCACGTCATCGCGCGACCACGCGCGCCCATGTACGCGCGGTAGAACTTCGACGGCATCTCATGGCCCACCAGCGTCGATGCGAGCTGCGACGCCAGCACGAGCTTGTCGATGTCGACGCCCGTCCGCACCCCCATGCCCTCCAGCATGTAGATGACGTCCTCGGTGGCCACGTTGCCAGACGCCCCCGGCGCGTACGGGCACCCGCCGAGGCCCCCGAGCGCGGAGTCCACGGTCGTGACGCCCATCTCGACGCCGACGAGGATGTTCGCCAGGGCCGTGCCGCGCGTGTCGTGGAAGTGCACGGCCACGTCCGAGATCGGCAGCTCGGCGAACACGCGCGACAACACGTCGCGCACCTGGCGCGGATTCGCCACCCCGATGGTGTCGCCGAGCGAGATCTGGTAACAGCCGAGCGCGCGCAGCGCGAGGCAGAGCTCGACCGACTTGTTGGGATCGACGGCGCCTTCATAGGGGCACCCGTACACGGTCGAGACGTAGGCGCGCACCTTCAGCCCGGCTGCCAGCGCCGGGGGCACGGTCTCCTCGAACGCGCGCAGGGTGGCTGCGATGGTCTTGTTCACGTTCTTTTTGTTGTGCGTCTCCGAGGCGGACATGAACACCGCCACCTCCTTCATGCCAGCGGCGATCGCCGTGTCGAGGCCCTGGCGGTTCGGCACCAGCGCCGAGTAGACGATGCCCGGCCGCCGGGTGATCCGCCGCGCCACCTCGGCGGCGTCCGCGAGCTGCGGGATCCACTTCGGGTTCACGAAGCTCGTGATCTCGATGGCGGCGAGGCCGGTCGCCGAGAGCGCGTCGATGAACGCGACCTTGTCGTCCGTCGCGATCAGGCGTGCCTCGTTCTGCAGGCCGTCCCGGGGGCCAACCTCGTAGATCCTGACGTCGGGGGGTAGGTGGTCGAACACGATTGCGTGGTCGATTTTACCACGCTGGTCAGGCCAGCCCCGGTCGCCGCGGTCAGACGGCGGCGATCAGCCGGGCGCACAGGTCGTCGGTGACCTCCGCCAGCGTGTCGACGACGATGTCGGCGGGTGACAGATCGTAGCCCACGAAATTCCCGGCTCGAACGGCGATCACGCGCGCGCCAGCCGCCCGGCCCGACAGGATGCCGGGGGTGGCGTCCTCGATGACGATGCAGCGCGCGGCGAGCGCGCGCACGCCCAGCTTGTCCATCGCCAGCAGATAGGGATCGGGCGCGGGTTTGCCGTGCGCGTAGTCCTCCGCCCCCAGCACGACCTGGAAATAGTCCGCGATGCCGATGCCCTCGATGGCGTCGCGGACCTCCACGCGGCTCGCCCCCGAGGCGATCGCCAGCGGGGATCGTCGCGCCAGGCGGTGCACCGTCGCCACGGCGTCCGGCAGCGCGCGGTGCCCGGTGACCGCCAGCAGCGCGCGCTTTTCGTCGACCGCGCGAGCGATCAACGCGTCCATGCCTATCGTGATCCCATGCCGGGCGACGATGCGCGCATGAATCTCGTTCCACGAATGCCCGACCACGAATCGTTGCTCGTCGGCGGAGAGCTCCACGTCGAGGCCCCGGCAGGCGAGCACCACGGACTCCACGTTCGCGCGCTCGGAGTCGACCAAGGTCCCGTCGAGATCGAACAGGATCGCGGCGGGCGCCGTTGGCGAGGATGCGGCCGTTTCCAAGCTCACCCGGCCTTCCTACCGGGCTATCATTGATGCGTCCAGTCGCGAACGAAGGGGCCAGCCCGTAACACGCGCCCACGAAAACAATGGACTTGCGGCGAAACTTGCGCGAAATTCCCGCCCCACCCCGAGTGTCCGGCCCCACCCCCAATCCGATGCGGACGAGATGTGATCTGCATCTCCATTCGTCGGCCTCCATGACAGACGCCGAATGGTACGGCCGGTATTTCAATTGTCCCGAGAGCTACGTGGATCCGTTGGCGCAGTACGACCTGTGCAAGGCCCGCGGCATGGACCTCGTCACTCTCACCGACCATGACACGCTGGCGGGGGGCTTGAAATTGCTCGAAAAGCCGGACTTCTTCCTTTCGGAGGAGGTGACCGCGAGATTTCCCGAAAATGGCTGTGTCATGCACGTGCTGGCGTGGAACATCAATCCGGATCAGCACGGCGCCATTCAAGAGCGGCGGCACAACGTCTATTCGCTGACCGACTACTTGCAAGATCAGGGAATTGCCTACGGGCTGGCGCATCCGTTGTTGAGCCCGAACTGGCGGCTGGATCGGGAGACGTTCGAGAAGGTCTTGTTGTTGTTCCCCACGTTCGAGGTCGCGAACGGCCTGACCGACGCGCGCATCGAAGAAGATCTGGTCGAATTGATGGCCAGCGTCGACGAGCGTGTCATTGCTCGATTGTCCGCGAAGCACGGGCTGCGCGCGAACGGCCCCAGGCCGCACGTGAAGGCCGAGACGGGCGGGTCCGACGATCACGTGCACCGCCGCAACGGGACCGTGTACACCGAGGTGGCGGCCCAGGGACTCGACGCCCAGCAATTCCTGGCGCGCGTCATGGATGGCGATGCACGTGTGGTCGGTCACAACGCCGATCTGAACGCCATGGCGGCGGGCGCCCAGCAAACGACGTCGGCGTTCCTGAGGCGACGCGACGGCGGGCCCGCCCGGACCGGCGGCGATCCCGTCAGCGATCTGATGGAGGCGGCGTTCGGCTGCCGCCCCAGCGACAAGGGAGCGAGCTTTCTGGCGCCTTTGCTCGCGCGCGTGGCCGCGAAGACGTTCCCCGCCGCCGCTGACGCCCCCAAGTCCGAGCGGTTGCCGCCGCTTTCGGCGGCGGAGGCCGACGACCAGGACTCCGGTATGGTGGAGGCCGCGGCGCACGCGTTCGACACCAGCGCCGCCGCCGCCCTCGACGGCCTGATCGCCGCCTTCTCGGTCCTCGACTTCTACCGAATCCTCGACGGCCTCCACGACCTCGCCGCCGCCGCCGCGGCCGCCGCGCCCTTCTTCTTCGCCGCGAACCACTTCGGCAAGCAGAACGCGCAGGCGCTGGCGGTGCGACGGGACTGGACCGCTTCCCCGGTGAGCGAGCGGCGCAAGCGCCTCGCCGTGTTCTCCGATTCGCTCGAGCAGGTGGACGGCGTCTCGACCTGGTGCGAGCGCTTCAGCACCGAGGCGCGCGCGTCCGGCTGCGACGTCCTCATCCCCTTCTGCGGCGATCGCGCCCGCCACCCCGACGGGGAACGATTTCACGCGCTGCCGCCGGTGAAGACGCTGAGCCTGCCGTTCTATTCCCAAATTCGTCTCTACATCCCTTCGCTGGTCAGCACCGTCGACTGGATGTGGCGGCAGCGCGTCTCCAACGTCGAGCTGTCGACCCCCGGACCGATGGGGCTGATCGGCCTGCTGGCTGCGAAGATCCTGCGCCTGCCGGTGACGGCCACCTACCACACCGAGATCCCGGGGTTGGTGTCGATCCTGGGCGGCGATCCAATGCTCGGCGCCGCGGCCGGCCGCTATCTCACCTGGTTCTACAACCGCGCGGACGCGGCCTTCGTGTTCTCGAAGAAGGCGCGCGACGGGCTGGTCGCCCTCGGCGTCGACGAGTCCCGGATCGAGGTCCTGCCCGTCACGGTGAACCCCGCTCACTTCAATCCGCAGCTCGGCTCCCCGTCGATCTTCCGCGAGCTTGGCATCGAGCTCGAAGGCAGGCCGGTGGTCCTCAGCGTCGGCCGCCTCTCCGAGGAGAAGAACATTCCCCTCATCATAGAGGCGGTCCGCCGCCTCCAGCACGAGAGCTATCGTCCCATGCTGGTCGTGGTCGGCGAGGGGCCCGAGCTGCCGTCGCTCGAGGCGCGGTTCGCCCGGGAGCCCTACGTCCGCTTCGTCGGGCTCCAGCGCGGCGAGCGCCTGCGCCGGCTCTACGCCTCCGCGCACGCGTTCGCGTTCGCGAGCCAGGTGGATACCCTCGGGCTCGTGAACCTGGAGGCGATGGCCAGCGGCGTGCCGGTCTTGCTCCCGTCCGACGCGAGCGCGGTCGACATGGCGACGGACGGTGTCTCGGCGGAGTTTTATCCCTTCGGCGTCGACGGGCTGGTCGGCGCGATCCGGCGCGTGCTCGGGGATCCCGCGTACGCGGGGCTGCTGGCGACGAACGCACGCCTCGCGATGGTCAACCGCTGGACCCGACATCCGTTCAGCGCGCTCTGGGAATCCTTCACGCGTCCCCCGACCTAGCTTGGGTGTCGGCGCATGCTCCCGGCCCGCGAACACTCCCCGGCGCTGCTCGCGTCGGTTCACGATGTCTCGCCGCTGACGCTGTCGGCCTGCCAGGAGGCGGTCGCGCTGCTGCACGCGGCGGCGGGCCTGCGGCCCGAGGAGCTGACCTTCCTGGTGATCCCGTTTCACGAGGGCAAGGTGCGCGTGGACCGCGATCCGGCCACGATCACCTGGCTGCGCGCCATGGCCGACGCCGGCGCCACGCTGGTGCTGCACGGCCTCACGCACCGGATGCCGCGCCCCTCTCCGGGCTTCAACCCCGCGAACCCGGCGCACTTGCTCGCGGGATACGGCTTCGCGCGCGGGCAGGGGGAGCTCTACGGACTCGACGACGTCGAGACGGCGCGCCGGCTCCACGAAGGTCGGGACATCCTCGCCCGGGCGGGGCTCGGTCAGGCGACGACCTGCTTCATCCCCCCCGCCTGGCTGCTGTCGCCCTCCGGCAGGCGCGCCGTCGACGCCGCGGGCTTCGACTGGATAGAGCTCTACGACGGGCTGCACGCGGCGACCGGGGCCCGCGCGCTCCGTCTGATCGGGTGGGGCTCCCTCAACCCGCTCGAGGCCGCGGCCACCACTGCCTTTGCGTTCCTGCAGCGCCGGCGTGCGCCCAGCGACACACGGCTCGTGGTGCATCCGGCCGACATGCGGCGGGCCGGGGTGCGCCGATCGATCGAGACCACCGCGCGACGGCTGCGTCGCGAGCTCACGCCCTCGGCCTACGGCGGCTACGTGGCGCGAAATCCGCTGCGACCGGCCGCTTGATCTTGCGCGGCTCGCGGGCGCGTTCCTGAACGCGCCGCGGGAATGGTTGGGCGGCCTCAGGTCGGGACCGGCTTCTGACGATGACCGTGGCGATGGGCCCTATCCCGGTCACCGGCAGCCGGCACCCCGACCGCGGGCGCGCCCGTCATGCGTCGGGCCCGCGCCGCGCCCGGGACGCAGGCGCCGCGGCGCTGGAGCTCGCGATGTTGCTGCCGATGCTGGCGATGTTGTTGCTGGGGATGTTCGACTACGGGAAGTACATGTGGGTCGCCATCTACGCGACGCAGGCCGCCCGGGAGGGTGCGCGCGAGCTGTCGCAGACGTCCGTTGGCAACTGCGCCACCACCGCCAAGGTCACCCCCGCCATCACGCTGGAGCAGGGGAGCACGGGCGCCGCCAAGCTCTACATGAACCAGATCGGCCTGTCGACGGCGACAACCGTGACGGCGACCTGCGTGACCTCGCCCGTCGATCCCACCTGGCAGGTCGCGCTGCAGGTCGATTTCCCGCCGCTCATCGGCTACATGACCACCAAGAACCTGATGCCGAAGGGCACGGGCACCACGGCGCGCGTGAAGTCGAAGTTCCTGATGCGCGGGTATTGACGCGGCGACGCGGCGGTCACTCCACGGAGGTCAGCGACGTGCCGGCCACGCTGATCGTCGCCGACGGGAACACGAACGCGAGCTTCCGGGTGAACGTGTACGTCGTCCAGACGTGGACGTCGTCGCCGGACTTCCGCGCCGTGAAGGCCGTCGCGCCGGCGTTGATCTGGACGTTGACGTTCGCGGCGACCAGCCCGATCAGCGACGCCGACGCCGCCACGGCGTTCTGCACGTCCGTCACCGCCGCGGTCCCGCGCAGCGAGGCCACGCGCCCGCCGCGAGCGACGGCGTAGGACACCATCCACCGCGCCATCATCAGGCGCCCGCCGTCGATGATTCCGAACACCAGCGCCAGGAACAGCGGCAACACCAGCGCGAACTCCACCGCCACCGACCCCCGCTCGCGCCCGCGGCGCGCGCGCGTTACCGGTTGGGGAATGCAGGCCATCGCACCGGGACATCGTCGGATTCCGGGCGAGGCTTGAGCGCCGCCCGACGGCGACGCCGGCGCGGCGCTCGGCCGCGGGCTGCCTTTTTTCCTCGTTCTTCCCTATCTCTCCTTGTCGTGCGCGTGCGTGATGGCGTTGCGCAGGCTGACGTCCACCGCGGCGAGGTCGAGGATGACCTTCTGATCGTGCACGGCCTTGATGGCGTGCGGCAGCACCACGAAGTCCCCGGCGTTCTCGACGTACACGACGATCTGAGGGCGATGGCCCCTCACCACGTCGCGCACCGCGCCGAACTCCTCGCCGCCCTCCTTCGCGAACACCTGATAGCCGACCTGGATGGTATCGATCATGGTGCCGAACCATAGCGCGGCCCCGGCGGACGCGCGACCCCGGCCAGCCGACTCCCCGCCCGACGCCCGCGATTCGCGATGAATCGGCGCCGCGCCTGCGTTAGGGTATTGCGCCCATGCGCCAGACGACCACCTCATCCCATCGCTCGGTCACCCGACCGCTCCTCCTCGCCGTGCTCCTGATCGTCGCAGGCGGCGGCTGTGTCACCACCGGCACGTACAACCAGAAGGTCGCCGAGCTGGAGAAGACACGCGCCGACCATGATCGCGCCGCCGCCGAGCGCGAGAAGACGGACGCGGAGCGCATGCACGTCCTCGAGGCCCAGCTCAAGGACCGCGTCGCCCGCATCGCCGCGCTGACCACCGAGCGGGACGCCCTGCGCAAGCAACTCGACGACACCACCGCGCTCGCCGGCGAGCTGAAGGCGCGGCTCGAGAAGCTGGGCCAGAACGTCGACAAGCTGACCAGCGAGAAGGGTCAGCTCGCGAGCGCCCTCGAGGAGCTCCGGCGGCAAAAGCAAGCGGCCGAGGCGCGCGCTGCCACGTTCCGCGATCTGGTGGCGCGCCTGCGCTCGATGATCGACGCCGGGCAATTGAAGGTCGTGATCCGCGACGGGCGGATGCTGATCGCGCTGCCCAACGACGTGTTGTTCGATTCGGGCAAGACGAACATCAAGACCGATGGGCAGGCGGCCCTGGTGAAGGTGGCCCAGGTCCTCGCGACGATCCCCGACCGGCGCTTCCTCGTCGCGGGGCACACCGACGACGTCCCCATCCACACGGCCCGTTTCCCGTCGAACTGGGAGCTCGCCACCGCGCGCGCGGTCGAGGTGACCCGGTTCCTGGTCGGCAACGGCATGCGCCCGCAGACCCTGGCCGCGGCAGGCTACGGCGAGTTCGATCCCATCGTCGCCAACGACAGCCCCGAGCACCGCGGTCAGAACCGGCGCATCGAGATCGTGCTCGAGCCGAACCTGTCGGATCTGCCGTCGCTCGACGACGTGAAACCCGCGCCGTGAACGTTGGTTTCGCGGCGCCGACGGTCATTCGGCGAACTACCCACCCGCGCCCCTGACGGGAAGGCCAACGCCGCGGCGGGACCGCGTGCGTCCGGACCCGCGGGCGTGGCGCGCGCGATGCACGTCGACGACGGGTGAAGTCGCGCGCGCCGGTCGTCATCTTGCTGTCGTTGAGCCTCTCGTCGTATTCGGCCGCGGCGGCGCTTGGCGCGAGCGAGCTCGACGACGCCGCCCCCGCGCAACCGTCCGCTGGCGTCGTCAGCGCGACGGGGCGGGTGGGTGAGTTGCCCCCCGCGAAGGGTCACCCGAACGCGCGACTCAAGCTGTCCTTGGAGGGTTTCTCGATTGCCACCACCTTGGGGATGACGGTGTGGCTGACGGGGCTTCACCTCGAGGCCTATCCCTTGTCTCGTCCCTGGCTGCGCGGTGGCGTCGGTCTGACAGGCGGCGCCGGCCACGCGAAGCTGGACGACGCGCACGCCAGCCTGGTCTACGGGCTCCTTGGCGTCAGCGTGGGAGCGCAATATCCGGCGCGAATCACGCCGTTCGTCGAGGGGCATCTCTCGGGAGGCTTCATGACGGCGACACTCGACCGAGCGACGGTGATCAACGGCGTCGCCATCGACTCCGCGTCCGGCACCACCTGGCTCGTCACGCGCGGGCTGGACGCTGGCGCCGAGATCTACACGTTTGGGCGCGCGTACGTATCGACCGCGATTGGCTGGATGCGCACCACGTGGGCCAGCCCGGCATATGACACAAGCATGCCAAATTCCTCAGGAAGCTTCCGGATCGTGTCGGTCACGGGCGACAGCCTGCTGTGGAAGATCGGCGTGGGCATTTAGTGCCCCGGCAACAGTGAGAAGCGGGCGCGCCAAGGTGCGAGTCGGGGGGAGAAAATCGTACTAAATTTGGGTGCTATGTATTACGCTTACACACCGAGGTGACCGCTAGTTTAGAAATGGACGCTGTGGAGAGTCGTCCCCGGAACGGCCAGATGGGTCGCTACCGCCTGGTCGGGTTGCTGGCCAGCGGCGGGATGGCGCAGGTGTACCTGGCGCTGTCCGGCGAGCTGACCGGCTTCCGTACGCTGGTGGTGGTCAAGCGCATCCTCCCGCGACTGGCGTCCAACGCCCAGTTCGTCCGCATGTTCTTCGACGAGGCCCGGATCGCGGCGCGTCTCGACCATCCCAACATCGCGCGGATCATCGAGGTCGGGCACGATGGCGACGAATACTTCCTGGCGATGGAGGTCGTGCAAGGCCGTCCGCTGTCGGCGTTGCTGCGCAGAGCCCGAAAAAGCCCGACGACCCCGCTGACCCACGCCCAGTCGGCCTACATCGTCGCCCAGGCCGCGAATGCCCTGGGCTACGCGCACGCGCTGACGGGTTCGGACGGCCGCCCGCTGAACGTCGTCCACCGCGACGTCTCGCCGCAGAACATCCTCGTGTCCTTCGGGGGCACCGTGAAGGTGATCGACTTCGGCGTGGCGCGCGCCCTCGGCCGCGTCACCGAGACGGTGCCAGGCGGGTTGAAGGGCAAGATTCAGTACATGTCCCCCGAGCAGGTCAGGGGGATGGCCGTCGATCAGCGGTCAGACGTGTTCGCGCTGGGTGTCGTTCTGTGGGAGGCGCTGTGCGGGCGGCGCCTGTACCTGCGCGCGGCGGAGATGGACAGCCTTCGGGCGATCGTCGAGGAGCCCGTCACGCCTCCCTCCAAGCTCGTGCCGACCTCCGCGCGCCTCGAGCGGATCGTGTTGCAGGCCCTGGAAAAGGATCCGGCGAAGCGCTTCCAGAACGCCTCCGAGATGGCGCTGGCCCTCGAGCGGCACGCCTTCGCGAGCGACGGCTTCAATCCGCTGCAGATCTCGACCGCGATGAAGACGCTGTTCGCGTCCGACTACGCGCGCTGGAACCGCACCGTCGCCGCCGCGATGGACACCGAAGGGCCGCCCGACGCATGGAGCGACACGGCGGGGACGTTCCTGGCTCCGGGCGCGATCGACCTGCGCAGCGACGGCTCGAAGGTGGTGCCGAATTCCGACCTCACGCCCGCGACGGCGATCGAGGAAGGGCGCAGCGAAAACAAGTCGGTGCCCACCGCCGTGACCGCCGCCGACGATTCTCGGCCCGATAACCGTTCGGCCCCCTCGACGTCGATCGTGGGGCAGCCGGTGACGATCGCTCCACAAAACGTGCGGCAGGTGCGCCTCGGCGCCAGCATCGCCGTCGTGGGCGCGGCGGTCGCGGTGGTCCTGAGTGTGTTCACGCTGCTGCGTCCCGCCCGAACGGTGACGGTGATTCGGCCCGCACCGGCGGCCGCCAGTCGCGGCACGCCGCCCATCGAGGCGATGCCGGCCACGCCCGCCCCGGGAGAGGGCGCGACGGCGACGCCGAATACCGGTCCGACCGTGGAGCCGGTGGCGACGCCACCGTCCGACATCGCAACTGCGAATGCGCCCGCCGGATCCGGATCCGGTGTGAGCCTGAGCGCGCCTCCGGCCGACAAGACGCGGCCCAAGGCGCGCCCCGTGTTGCGCAAGCGATTCGACCGGCGTGCTCCGCGGCCTCCGACGTCGCCGTCGGACAAGCCAGCCGCGACCGACGCTGCGACGTTCTCGCCGGTCGCGGGACCGCCGACCGCGTCGCCGCCTACCGCCGCGCCGCCGACCGCGCCTGCTCCCCCCGCCGTCGCCACGCCCGCGGTGCCGGTCAAGGCGGGACCGCTGACGACGCCCGCGACAGCGATCGCGCCTGCGCCTGCGCAAGCCATGACGCCCGCGGCAGCCCCGCCGGCGACCCGCTGTTCGATCCGCCTCGGCAGCACGCCGTGGGCGGAGGTCTGGATCGACGGTCAGAATACGAAGGGCCACACGCCGTACTCCGACGAGATCGCCTGCGGCAAGCACGAGCTCCTCTTCAAGCGCGACGATCTCGGCCTCACGAAGGCCACGACTGTCACCCTTCAGCCCGGCGCCATCTTCAAGCGTTCGTTCGCGCTCGACGGCAAGTAAGTCGTAGCGGGTGGCGGCGAGAGGGCGGCGGCGATCGTCCACCGCGCACCGCGCACCGCGCCGAACAAGCAACTTCCGCGACCACGCCCCGATTCCATGAGATTATCGGGACGCGATGAGGAGGTCACATGGCCGCGTTTTCAGATCTATGGAGCCACCATCCTGCGAATGACGAGCCGCCCTTGCTGAGCCCTTGCACGAACAACCAGGGCGCACCAGCGTTCGCGAATCAATGCGCCATACGCATGGGCGTTTGTCTCACGCGCTCGGGGATCAGTCTCGTCTCCTACCGGGGGGCATTCTGCTGGTACGGCCACGGACACCAGCACGCCATCCGGGCCGAAGAGCTCGGGGTGTGGCTCGACAGCCCGGCGGCGACGTTCCTGGACTACGCGGAGAAGCGAATGCGGACGGCGCGCGCGCCCATCACCGCCGAGAGCTACGCCAATCGCCAGGGCATCGTCCTGTTCAAGAACTTCTGGGGCACTGGTAACCAGGGCGATCACATCGATCTCTGGGACGGAAGCGAGATGAGCCACGGCGATCCGTCGTATTTTTCGCTGTCTCAAGAGGTCTGGTTTTGGGATCTCCCCTGAGGGCACTCCCCGTGGCGCTGGCCCTGCTGAGTGGGGCCGCGTGCCGATACTCACCCTCGGCGGCCGCGACGCCCGCGGCCGATGCGCCGCGGATGGCGACGGGTGCTAGCGGCGGCGGACCGGCCGCGGAGGCGCCGAAGCCCAGCGCGCTTCCGCCGCCGGCCGAATACGAAGTCGAGGGCCATCGCTTCGCGCTCGTCGTCGAGCACGACGCCTGCTACATCTCGCCGCACTACTCACGGGGGCGCGACGCCCGTCTGCCACTCGGATTCCCTCCCCCTTGCCACCTGCTGCTGTGGCGGCAACCGCCGCCGATCGAGCACCCGAAGGACGCCGCGCCGCTGGGCCAGCTCGGAGACCCGATGGCCTGGAAGTTCTCCGGCCGCCAGCCCGTCGTGGCGTTGGTCGTCATCGGCGGCCCAATCTCCGAACGACAAAAGGCCAAACGCCCCCACGCGAAGGACACCGAGTGCGCCTCGCGGACCCGCGGCCTGCTTCTCCAGGGCCAGTCGCTCAAGCTCTCCAAGCGCACCGGCGACTCCTTCGTCTGCACCACCAGCGGCCTCGACGAAAAGGACTTCTGGCTCTTCGCCCACGAGCCGTGAAGCCCAACGGAGAGAAGGGATCGCACTCGAACGAACAACCTGCACCAACCGCCGCCCCCTCAGGCATTCCGTCGGGGTCGACTTGCCAAGTCCGGCGCTCCCCATTCCGGTCCCCCCCAATTCCGGTCCCCAATTCCACGAATGTGGGAGAGGGTTAGGGAGAGGGAACTGACCTGCAGAAAGCAGCCTCGGCACGCCATCGACCACCTTCTCCAAGGCCTTTTCCGGTTGCATGGCAATCGTGACAACGCGACACTGCACGAAGGCGAAAGCCCGACCAAAACCTCCACCCCTCCGACACCGCCAGAGGTCCCGTTCGATGCGAGGTGAGTGGTGCGGGCGCTCAATGCCATGCGACTCCGCAGGAAGCGGGCTAAGCTCGCGTCCCGATCCACAAGCCGGGGTGGCGAAATGGTAAACGCGGCGGACTTAAAATCCGCTGCCCTAAAGGGCTTACGGGTTCAATCCCCGTCCCCGGCACTGCGCGGATTTGTTCGTGATTTTCCCGAGTCGATGCGCACGCGGGGAACGGCGTCATGGTGTCGACACGCGCTATCCGCGCGCTATCGACTGCACCACCCTCCATCTTCGGATCGGGCCGACTTGGTGCACTTGGCACTCGGTCGCTCCGCCCGGTAGCCTAGCCGCCACGGGGACAGACGCCCGCCCCCAGTGGCGCGAGGAAGCGCACTCAGAAGGGATACCCGGATGCGAACGTTCTCACAGAAGCCCGACGATTGGTCCGATGCGACCTTCCGGCAGATCGTACTCGATGCCCAAGAGGAAACCGACACGGTGGAGTTCAAGCGAGAACTTCCCTTCAAGAAGACGTCCGACAAGACGGAGATCGCAAAGGACGTATCGGGCATGGCGAACGGCTCAGGCGGAGTGATCGTCTATGGAATCGAGGACAGGGAGGGACCGAACCGCATCAAGATCGCCGCTGCCGCCAAGCCACTGACCCCTGGCAGTGATGCCCCGACAGAACCAGCTCAGTGGATAGACGACGTCCTTCAGACCAATGTCGTGCCGCGCCCGCGGTGCCGCATCCGAGAGATCGCAGCGGAAGGAGGAGGCCTCTAATACACTTCACGATCCCCGTTGCTCAAGACGAGCTTCGCGATAGACCTTTCTCGATTGCTCACAGAGCAATGACCCGCATCTATCGCAGTGCAGGTTCAAAGAGCACGCCTCTGTTCACTCTGGACGGGTCCCTGGACCCCGAAGTGATCAAGACCTACCCGCATCAAGTTATCGAAGCCCTCACTCAATAGACGCGCGAGATGCAATCGGGATCACGTCGGCGGTCGGCCGCGGCATCGGAAATGAAATATGATCTGCCGCGCTAGCCAAGTGATCCGGAGATAGGTGGGCGTACGTGTCGGATGTGATAACGGGCGTCGAGTGCCCAAGGGCTCGCTGGAGCGTGAAGATATCCCGCCGCGCATCACGAAGTGGCTCGCGAAGGTGTGGCGGAGGTCGTGGACGCGGATACGGCGGTGTCCGATGCGAGCAAGCGCCGTTTCGAGGACGTCCTGACATGCGCAAACACCGGAACAACGTAACCCGTCCACGAACGGCGTCATGACGAGGGCTCCGGGGCAGGCGGCGGGATGGGAAAAAGAGGAGCGGAGGTACTCCGATGCCGCGCTCGTCCGCCCGTTCGCTGATTGCTCACCTTGCCTCG